>Ga0180007_10001447_pt1 | contig 32385 bp, 27 predicted proteins | sample MM_PC_MetaG_FD_121122 | JGI IMG/M metagenome (GOLD analysis project Ga0180007, IMG submission 121122) | Groundwater microbial communities from the Aspo Hard Rock Laboratory (HRL) deep subsurface site, Sweden - MM_PC_MetaG | ecosystem: Environmental > Aquatic > Deep subsurface > Groundwater... | reverse complement strand
GCTGTCCCCAATGCTGAACCATGTTCAAAAATAATTAAAGCGCGAGTACTCATCAACCCCCGCGCTGCGGAATGGTCATGATCAAACATTTTTTGCAAAGCTTCCCAAAATAAATTTAAGTCTGCCCGCGAAAAACCTGTTTGCGCGGCAAGATGCGCTGAAACAAACCCATGCGCACGGTACAGCCCGTATGGTACAGTGAATTTACGTCCCATTGTTCGGTTATCACCACTCTGTTTTTCTTCCTCGGCTTTGGTAGCAACCGCCATCCGGGTAATACTATGCTCAAGCGCGACCACCGGCTCTACTGACCGCGCAAAAGTAAGTTGAATCGCCCCGCGTACCTGCCCCGCGTTTTTTCCTGTACTCATAACCGCACCAAATGCCCTAATATCAAAATATTGCGCGCACATCCATTGACGGGCAGCTTCAGTTTTATCTCCTTTAACTTTTTCTTTCACATCTTTCTGCTCATGAGCTTCATCAATTAAACTATTAAGCACCGCTTTTTCTTTAATGAAAATATCGAATGGCTTTTGAGTGTTTTTAACAATTTGCACATAATTCCGCACCTTACGTTTAAGGCAAACGTCTGTCACCAGTCCCATACCAGTTTCCGCGTCTGTTCTCGGCAAATTCCCCGCATCCGGATCACCGTTCGGATTTCCATCCTGCACATCAAAAAACAACACAAAATCATAACGTTTATCCACAAAACCGTTTGTCTTCTCCATCACAAATCCTCCTCTATAGCTTCGTTAATATTACTGTTCTTTTCGCCTTTTTTCTTAAAAAAATCTTGGCGCTGATGATAATAACCCACGGCAAAACGGGCCTGTGCATCAAGCGTCAAATGCCCCGGAAAAGTATCTTTTAATTCATCGCAAATTTCACCGATTTCTTTCTCGAAATTTATCTTTCGTCCGGGATTCAGCTTCGCCAAATGATGATTTTTTAATTTTAATAACCGCGGGAATACCGTTACCGGAGTCGAGGATGCTGCGCCGTAAAATCGTTCGCGAATTGTCGCGTTGATTCCGGGAGCAGCTTCTTCTTGAATCTTTTCAAGCACGGCAAACAGCCGGCCCAAACGATATGCCGCGTTTGTATTGCTTTTGTCTAAAGACATGAGTACCTCCTTTTCTGATTTGTTGTAAAACCTGTTAAATCGATTAATACAAGCCTTAAGTATTGCCGCGCGGGCGCGGGTTACCTGCTGTTCGGCGCGAATCCTGCGCACACATTGATGTAAGAGCGTTTGCGGATACGGAAAACCGTCGAGGATGCTTACAATAACCGCGCCGGCCAGATTAGGCGGGACATTGTCCATTTTATAATTTAAGACAGTTGATGTAAGAATTTGATAAAGCGACAAATGTTCGGGATCTTTCGGCCCGTGAACAATGGCGAAATCCTCAAAATGCTGCCTGATCTTTTCCGCGAATTCACGAATTGTACCGGTTTTCCAAAAACGTACCGCAATACGAGCGGCATTGGGAGCAAGCCCTAAAACATAAAAACGATTATTTTCGTCCAATGGCATTTTACTGCTATACAAAGCTTCGTAAAGCCCCTTAACCGCCTGAATATTTCTGTCCGGATTATCCTTCTCAGATTTAAAAAACCACGCAAAATTAGATTCAAGGTCAAATGTTTTATCCTTTTTTTGTGACCAGAAAATAATGGTAGTGTCTGCAATTTGAATGCGATTTTCCTTTTTTTTAAGTAATGCATTTAAAGCAGTTGTATAAGCAAACTCAGCGCTTACACCAACGGGGCAATTAAAGGCTTGCTGTTTTCCGTAGGAATCATATCCTGAACTTTTTTGAATCGCGACAAATGACTTAGTATCTTTATTAATCGAGGTTCGAGCATGTTTTCTCTGGATTAACCCTTTTTCACCTGTTATTAAACAAACCGCCTCATATGCTGACTTATCACTTTCTTCGATATTTCTATCAATATTTGCTTTATCTTCTATCAAGGAATTTACATATTTTCTAACAGAGGGTTCTTCTGTTACAAGACAATCACACCCCTCAACATAAAATGTCATATTACACCCAGCTATTTTTAAGCATTCTTGAACATCTCGTATGGAAATATTGTTATATTCCTTGTGCTTATAAAATTTCAAAACAGCATCGACAGCGGAAATCTTTTTGACCTCATTTGGCAACCCTTCTATTTTTCGAATAAACGAAGCCAATTGTTTTTCTGCCATTTTTTTATCTTTGTCCGTATCATTTTTTGGCAGTCCCAAAACATAGCCATAATGATCCCAAAATAATTGTGCTGTTTCACATGCGTCTTTTCCTGCTCTCCCTATTCCTCTTGGTACTAAATATGCTTTAGGAATTTTCTTCTTTCCTTCTATTTCACGTGTATCATTAAGCCGTAAATATTTTCCGTTATTAGCAATTACTACGAGAAATGGGATTGTTTTCCACTCCCATCCTTCTGGAGCAATGCCACTTTCAGGGTCAGCCGCTTTCCTCTGATAATAATTATACAGCGCCTGTAAAATCATTTTTTCACCTCCCCACTGTCCCAATCCGGGATATTCACAATTCCATTTTTAATCTCAGCCTTAAAGAATGCGGGTTTAAGATCATCAATATCTGAGAAATCCATGTCATATAGCATAAATCCCAAATCACGTGTTTCAGTAATGGGCTTTAGTTCTTCTTTTTCCGGATCATCAATAAAACGAAACATACAGGAAAACTCACGGCATCCTAAATAAGGCCGCGTAAAACACTGCCCCTTTTTCGCCCGGCGCTCAAAAATCGCGTTATATTTGCCGGGATTTTCATTTTTAGCATTCGGTTCAAATTCAGCTTTTTCTTCTTTATCAACCAAATACTCCGGCACAGGATTTAACACTTTACTTCTTTTTCCTATCGGAATAAAATCAAGCTCCGCGTGTATGCGGTATTTTACATCCCGCAAAAAAAGCCCGGCTCTCTGCTGCCGATTATCTTCAATAAACAGCCCGTCCGAGCGCGGACTCATCACTGCCCCAACTTCATTGCGCCGCACGGAAATCCATTTAATCGGATTTAGAATCTCAATTTTTCGCGGCTTCCATTTTAGTGCCGGCTTCCAAAAAATCGCCTCAAAAATCGCTCGCACTGCCGAAGGTGTTATCACATCATAACTAACCCTCTCTACCTTCATTTCCGGCCGGGTAAAACAAGCGTAATCACCCCATACTTCCAAACAAAATATTTTATTAAAAAATAACTTTGTCATACGCTACCGCCTTTCGTTTTTTAAGAAATATACATTTCGTTATCCCACTCCCCGCTATCTGGTAGTAATCCGACCCCTGATTTATAGAGACCGCTTGCTTTTTGCACCGAGTAACCGTGAATATCTTCAATATAATCACCTTGCGCAAGTTTATTAAATACCGGTAATGGTACATTTACGATAAAGCGCTGGAGTTTCCGCAAAAGCCAAGGCTCAGGGCCATTGCGCCTAAGTAGTTCTATCAGCTCAAGGCTGTTTCTATTTTTTCCTTTATACCAAATAATAATTCCGCGCTGGGCAGTGTCATCTATCAATTTGAAATTCCGCGCGAAGGTTCTAAACTGAAAAGCACAATCATCAACACCCTTCACAAGGTGCTCAGTGAATTTTGCCTTGTCAAAATCATTGACAGATTCATAAAATTTTTTAAAGTACAAGTTATAAATTTCCGGCGTTAGTTCTAAAGCCGCTTGACCGTGTAGAATGCTTCTTGCCGTATCCTCTCCTTTACGCAACAGCCCCGGCGGTGCGCTCCTGGGAGGAATAAACACAACCACTTTTCCCAGCTTCCCTGTCTTGTTAATCCGACCTTCTCGGTTACATCTTCCCGCGGCCTGTGCGATAGAATCAATACCGCAAAGCGCGCGATAGACAACCGGAAAATCAATATCAACCCCAGCCTCAACAAGCTGGGTACTGATTACGTGTAGATAATCTCCGTTATCTAATTTCTTTTTTATAACGGAGATTATCTCACTGCGCTCTTCACCGCACATATTCGCGGAAAGATGAATTGTTCCTTCAGGCATAAGTTTGTATAAATCACGGCAGTCTTTACGGGTATTAACCACACAAAGCGCTTGCTTATAATTTATCAGATCATCAGTAATTGCTTGCCATTCTGAATGCGCTGATGTATTTTGCAAGTTTACTTCAACCCGTTTTAATTCTGCGAAATATTTTTCGGGGTTATTAATAATTTCCGTTGCCGGTGGCAATCCTTCAAATACCGCCAAACCGCTGCCAATTTTTGCGTTTAAAGCTGGCTGTGTAGCGGTGCAAAAAATAACCGTTACCCCGAAGTGTTTGACAAGTCCTTTTAAAACCGATAAAACTGGTTTTAAATAATCTGGCGGAAGCATCTGAGCTTCATCGAGGATTATCACGCTGTTTACAATATTATGCAGTTTACGGCACGCAGAAGTACGGCTTGCGAACAAAGACTCGAAAAGTTGCACATTAGTTGTAACCACAATCGGCGCGTCCCAATTTTCCGAAGCAAGCCGACTTTTATGGTCTTCTTTTTCCGGATCGATATTGCTGTGATGTTCTAGAACAGCATTTTCGCCAAAAACTTCCCTATAAACTGCCACTGTCTGTTCTATAATACTTGTATAAGGTATCGCCATAATAATCCGCTGTTTGCCATATTTAAGAGCATGGTTCAAAGCGAAAGCCATGGATGAGAGAGTCTTTCCTCCTCCAGTGGGAACAGTCAAAGAAAAAAATCCGGGAGTTGACAATGCCTTGACGCGGCAGATTTTCAAAATTTCCGCCCGTGCTTTATTCATTGCCGTCGTGTCGGCATTTTTCTCTTTTTGCTCCATGTATTTATCAAATCGGGACAAAAGTTCCTTAAGTCTAGGGTATATTCCACGCTTTTTTGCGTTTTCCGGGGTCATAAACGATTCCGTATCCAAAAAATCCGCGTCCACAAGACAGGAGAATAACATCCTTATCCAAAGATGCGGATATTCGCGGTTTTCCTCTGCTTCGGATGAATTAGTGCATCCCAAAGGAGGAGTTTTCGGCACTGAAGCAGAAAGATAAGAACTCGTTTGATCAATCTTCTTTATTTCATCAAATTCGTCCATCTTAATATTGCCTGAGATCGTATCAAATAAACGATTTTGCAGATCTCCTCCGGCTTCATCGGGAAACCAGTCCGGTAGCCCGGCATGATGCCCGGCAATAATGTAAGTTAATAAGCGTCCTGCCGGAGTACCTTTAAATTTTTCTAAAGCTAAAACTGCTCCAGAAGTGCTGTGATTTGGGCGGCCATTCGCGCCTTCTATATGCGCATTCTCATCATATCCGGTTTCTTTACGAATATATTTTTGCCAACCGGGTAAAAATTTTCCCAGATCATGCCATAAAGCCGCTGTTTCGGCCCAATCATCATTTTTGAATGCCCGAGCGAATTCTTTTGCCCTTGCAGCTGTATTATAAAGATGCTGCTCCAAATCGTGGGTTTTCCAATTGCCATTTTTATCTTTTAACACATGCGCAATATATTTAAATTCACTACTCATATTATTTTTCAATCTCCTTCTAACCCCAATTCCAAACCCGCATTGGAAAAAAGTGCCTTTTTAAAATTCTATTTTTAAAACAAAAAAGCAATCCCTATTTTATAAGGATTGCTTAGATTATTTTGTTTTTTGGCTCATTGTAAACTTCTCGGGGTAATTAAGTTAACGTCAATCTGTGTATCATATTATATAAATAATACTCCCCTTATCTTAGATAGTCAATAAAATAATGACCAATTCCACCCACGCATTGGAATTACCCATTTTCCAATGCGGGGGTGAAAAATCTATCTTTATGGTAAAATCTTATTTTTATCTTCTTTTTCGTTTCTCGTCATAGCTAAGCATTCGATCTTCTGACTTCGGTTATCCATACCAAACCCGCATTGGAAATTTCCTGATTCATAGCTGCTTGGCATTGATTTTTTCTGCCAGCTCGGTTTGAGTTAAATCTGATTCAACGCGAGCCAATTTAATTTCTTACCCTTAAAAACAAAAAGCCGAAGGTTTTTTTTAACCCTCAGCCCCTATTCCAGTTATAACACATACACTTCAATTCCCATCACATTATTTAATCCTGGATTTGTATAGTTTACAAAGTCATTAAGTATTCTTATTATAGCGGTTAGAAACGCCTTCGTCAACACTGATTTCCCTTTAACGACCTCTTCCAAACCCGCATTGGAATTACCGATTTTCCAATGCGGGTTTGGAAAACTCTTTTGAACTGTTCGGAATTTCCGAACAGTTGCCTGAGGGAACAGCTCTTGTTCTGTATAAATGTTTTTAATATAAAATTTTAGTGTCAGACTCCACCTTAGAAGTTATTTTACCACACTCGCTATTTGATTCCTTTACTCAGTATTTTAAATCATGTCGAGATTATAAAACGGGATTTCCCGTTATACATTTTTACGATTCTCTTTTTGAACCTGTAGGAATTTCCGACAGGTTGCCTGTTCAGTCAATTTACCTTCCTGAAAAATGTGTTTAATGTGTTCAAATCCGGTAAATTCCAGTATCCGCCATATCTTTTAGGTGTCCATGGCTTTTTTTAACCTCTTTCCTGGAAGTTCAAATTTTACCTGATGGGGATCAAAAACCTCAGGATCCCAATCTCCCAGCCATGCCAATAATTCCTCGTTATCTTGGCTCCTGACCGCCCGAATACAATCATAGTACCCGGGAATACTCCCGCAGTCTTCCGGCGGACAGGCAAGCGCGCCGTCAAGGCAAACAGGATACCGTACATTTTTTTCCCGCGGCAGAATTTTTTCTAAGGTCACCACATGGTTCCAGCCGTCACCAAAATCATATATGTATAAAACGTGATCTTTTTCTTTTGTCAAAAATTTCTTAATCGAAACCTCAGTGGCATATTCATATTTAACATCCAAAGTTGTATTTTCCGGTTCGTCAAAAACAGATACTATTCGATAATCCTGCTTGTGATGGCTTTGCGTCCTGCTAAACTCAAATAAATGATAATCCTGCCAACCCATCGCATCCTGAACAGCCACATGTAAATCATAAAAAGTATAACTTTCCGGCACCTGGATACGCCGCCAAACCGGCGGTTCTGTACCGCTAAGCCCGATATGTAGCTGGTAGACTTTATTATATTTCCGCGAACGCGGCATTGAAAATTCTACATATTCTTGCTGCATAGCTACTTTTCCTTTATTCTAAAAATGGTTTAAAACAGCTTAAACAGTTAAAAGCCCATTTCCAAACCCGCCTTGGAATAAGGTTCTGAAGCACTGGAATTTGTGAAATATTATCCTTAAATGATGGTTTATCCATTTTTCTTGTTCTTGCCCTTGTTTTTTTCATCATCTTTCACCAACTCAACTTGCTTAAGGACACGATCAAAGTCGCTTTCAAAAAGTCGATCCTGGATGATACGATATTTTTCAAATTCGCTTTCAGCGTGAGTTTTAGCAATTTCCGCTGTTACCTTACCGGCATCTTTTAGAATTTCTCGATCCCAAAGTTTAAGAAATCCTCCCAAACGTTTTTCCCAATCTTCCATTGTCATAGGGATTTTTCTCATGGCCTGCATTTCCGCCATATCCAAATAAGCTGAAACTATTCTCTGCATCTGTCCAAGTTCAAAATCGGAAAGATAGTTTTTAGCAATAGAAACATCAAATTTATGAATTTTTCCCTTAGGGGTTCCATCCCAATTTGTCAGCCCCATATTCTTTTTCTTATGATTAGCACGATCGACAATAACTTCTGCTGCTGTATTGCCATGAACCGCGAAATGCATCTTGTTTTGAACAGCCGCAAAAAAACGTTTGGTAGCAGTCGCCGAGGGATCGTAGTCCAAAGCTGTCGTATAGATATCTGTGATCTTTTGATAAAATTTGCGTTCGGAAAGCCTAATTTCCCGAATTTTCTCAAGTTGCCGTTCAAAAAACTCATCTGTTAAATTACCGCCGTGCTTAAGGCGCTGAACATCCATTGTCCAACCCTGTATTGTGTAATCCTTGACTATCTGATTTGCCCATTTACGGAACTGCACTGCGCGTTCATTTTCAATCTTAAAACCAACGGCGATGATAGCCTGAAGACTGTAGTGTTTTGTATTATAAGTTTTCCCATCGGCCGCAGTTATTAAGTATTCCTTAATAACTGCAGATTCATCAAGTTCGTTATCAGAAAACACACGCTTTAAATGCTGGTTAATAGCGGAAACGGTTACATCATAAAGCGTTGCCATCATTTTTTGCGTCAGCCAGATATTTTCATCTTCATAACGCATTTCCACAGAAGTTTCCGAATTCCCGCCTGATGCCGCAAATGTCAAATATTCCGCAGCTGAGGATCGAACAGGAGATCGTTCTTTGACTTTTGGATTAGCTGTTCTTTTCTTTTTCATGATTATTCTTCCCCTAAATATTAATCCAAATCTCCACTGTTAAAAGCTTCTCCATGATTCATTTTTTTGTTTTATCCATCATTTTACACTTCTCGGGGTAATTGAGTTAACATCAATCGGTGTATTATGTTATATAAATACTACTCCCATTATCGCAGATAGTCAATAAAAAATCCCATTTTCAAACCCGCATTGGAAAGTACATCTTTATTCCGGATTCATAGCTGCTTGGCATTGATTTTTTCTGCCGGTTTGCCTTGAGTTAAATCTGATTCCAAGCGAGCCAATTTAATTTTCTTGCCCCCAAAAACAAAAAGCCGAAGGTTTTTTTAACCCTCAGCCCCTATTCCAGTTATAACACATACACATCAATTATCATCACATTAATCAATCCTGGATTTGTATAAGTTTACAAAATTCATTAAGTATTCTTATTATAGCGGTTACAGGCCCCTTCGTCAACACCGATTTCCCCCTGAAACCGTATCATTACCAATTTTAACCAATTCCATACCCGCATTGGAATTACCCATTTTCCAATGCGGGTATGGAAAATCTATATAATTGCGGCGAATTCGCCATAATTAAAAGCGGGATTATGTATTTTTTTCCAAATTCCAAACCCGCATTGGAATAAAGGGCTACTTCATCATCTCTTTCATTATGTTTCCCATGGAAAAACCACTTTTTTCCGGCTGGACTTTTCCCGCGTCGAATTGCTCATCCGCGATGCCTTTATTGACTTCCAGCGACTTAACGACAATAGTAGAGACGAGTTTACCGTCTATAGACATAGTTATCTTATAGGGCATTTCCCAGGCGCCTTTGACTTTTTTATAATCAGAAAATTCCGTAATCATAGTTTCTTTTTTTGATCCCTTGCTCTGCATGCGCATGGGCACAAGATTTTTTTCATCCAGCCATATCTTGGTAAAAGGGGCATCTTTCTGCTTGAGTATTTCCACCACATAGCATTCTCGTCCATTGACTTTTTCTTTGCCCGTAATCGCGGCATTGTCCGAAACAAAATCCCACCAGTTTTTATCCTTTTGCTGCTCAAGGCTTTCTTTGGGGGGAAGTTTTTTCTTGCCCATCATCGACGCGATCATCCAAGTGTCTTTCCCGTCAAAGATGATCGTGCTTTTCATCGGCCCCATGCCCTCCGGCATTCCGGGGATATCCATTGTGCTCTCATTGCGGAATTTTTTACCCTTTTGGAGAGATGTGACCATCGCAGCCATATTACCGTCCGGGGTAACTGTGGTCATCTCCTGAGTGATCTTGATGTCTTTAACATCAGTGGCGAACTTAGCCTGGTTGGCCTTTATCTGCTCCAATACTTGGGGCCATTCAGCCGCAAAGCCTCCTGTTGCCGCGATCATTGATATTAAAATCATCATACTGCCAGCCGCAAACATATTCCTCTTGCCCATATTCCCTCCTTTGTAATGTTATCCTGAACTCAATTCCAAACCCGCATTGGAATCACCCATTTTACATTGCGGGGGTGGAATCGGTAATTATTTTACTTTTTTTCGCGATTTCGGAGATTTTAAATAATTATGTTTGGAAACGATCGGTCGCTTGAGCCGTTTCTCTAATGCTTTACGGGCATTACCGGCGATCTTTCCTCCGGCATTCGCATCGGATTTAAGTTTAGGAACTCCTTGGGAATCCTCGTTGCGATGTATTTCAGTAGTAGAGCGTTCTCCCAGCATATTAAAGATCAGTTCAAAGTCATCCATATGGTCTCTTAGATTTTCCCGTTTCAGTCCCTTAAGTTTCTTGTATTCATTGGGAGTGATACCAAACGCCGCTTTGGAAACCTCCGCGGTTAAAATCTCATAGTCTTTTTCTTCCTGAGCCCCCCGTTTTTGCCATTCTTCGGTAAGTTCTTCCCGGATAGCGATTCCCCGCATACGTTTTTCTATCCAGTCATCGCTATATCCTTTGAGTTTATACAATAACCGCGTCCTTTTGGTTGCTAGTTCCGGATTTTCAATTTCCTTGACGCGCTCATATCCAATCTTGGCCAGCCAGCGTTTAAACGGCTCTGCTTTCGGTGATGGAATAGATTGAATAATCCTGAACATGCCTTCAGTATCGGCACAATCTGTTTTACGCATTTTTCCATCTGGCGCGGGCAATTTCAACCCGTGACAAAATGTCACGACTTCACTACCCTCAGCTTTTAAGCGTTCCTTCAATTTCCTCCAATATGCTCCAGCATCAGCACTTCCAGTAAGCACATAAACAACATCAACAACCGAAAACCACCATTCATTTTGATACAAAGTCCTTCTGACTTTTTTCCCCTTAAAGATTGCGATTTTAGCTTGTTCCTTCATCAATTTACTCCTTCCCCCATCTTTTCTTAAGCCTGAACCATTTTCCAATGCGGGTTTGGAATCGGTTTTATCACGGAATCAATTTTAATTTTTGGCGCAATTCATTGATGTCTATTTTGCCAGCATTGTCCGGACTGCGATTTTGATTTTCTTCAATTCCGTCGAGCAGTTTTTTAAGCAACTTTCTGCCTTCCTGGGTTTTTGCCGCCGCATATGGCGTTATATCTCCTAAAGCAGGAATTTTTTGTTTTATCCAGCTTTTATGATAATAATCGTGTAATTGTTTGTGTAATAAAGCTTGGACTTCAGGATTCGCGTTAAGCACGGCGGTTTCTTTATCGATTGTTTCTTGCTCCTCTTTTGATAAAGGAGGAATACTGGCGATATCTTTTGCTTCGATTTTTTCATATTCTACATCAGTGCCAAGAGCTTTCTGGATCATGGCTTTGATCTTCAGCGCGCGGCCAAGCGAATTAGTTTCTGCAATAAGCCATTTCCCCTTGATTTTTACTGTGCCTCCGATTATCTCTGAAGATATCTTTCCCTTATTTTTTGTTTTCTTAAACCAAAACCACTGTTTATCTTCCTTATCGTACTCAAAAGAATTGACTTTAGATAGTTTGCTTTTAATATTTTGCGGATATAGAATTTTAAAAATTATTTTGGAAAAATGTAATTTTTCCCCATCAGTATTCGCGACGGCATTCGCGCTATCAACCATGGAATGATCCGCCATTTCCAGCGGTTTACCCAGAATATTGCTCAACCAAAAAATTACAGACGCTTTTGAAGAATCACAGAAATCCAGGCTCTGATCCAAAGATCTGCCGGGAAATTCACTCCATTTGACTTTCTGGAATTCAATTCCGTCGCGGATCGCTTTTAGCATTTTCTCATCAGGAGGAAAAATATATGGCGCGGTAAAAATATACGCGTCCGCGGAATCTCCAATCAGGCGGATAAACCAAAGATCGCCTATTTTTGAATCCCGTTCATACGGCTCATTAAGTCTATGCGTTCTCCACTGTTTACCTGTGCCGACTTCTTCAAATGTTAAATAATCATCGCTAACGCCCTTAAGCAGATAAAAAGCTAAATAGCTGTTTGATAGATTCTTCAGCAACTCCGGGCCGGGTTCCTGTAAACGATTCACAAATTCGGACTCAATAAACCGCTCACAGACAGTTTTTTGACTGTCCCCAAACCTCAAGTCAAGCAAATACCAGGACATAAAAATACTGTCCGGTACCCCAACCGGTTCCCCGGGAGAAAAAAATTTTTCAAAATCGCGGACAGCTTCATTTAATCCGCGGCGCTCTTGATCAAACTGCCCCAAGCTTTGCCCAAACATACCAAGCCCCTGCATCAGAATCAGATACTCGTCAAGCATTGTATTGGTTTTGCATTCCTCGGGAATAGAGAAATCAAATTTCTCTTCCATAGCACAACATTTTTTATACTTTTTCCCGCTTCCGCAAGGACACGGCTCATTTCTCCCTATTTTTCCAGACATAATAACCTTTAATATAAACTATTCTTAATTGTAACAAAACAAGCAATGCTTAGAATGTTATATTCTTATTAACCATTTTCCAATGCGGGTTTGGAATCGGTTTGCTCAAAATAAAAAAAACAATCTGTTTTTAATAAGATTGTTTTTAGCTTGTTTTGTTTTTAGGCTTCATTTTCGATTTTCTCGATTTTCAAGTTAAGAAAATACAGGTATTCTTATATATATAAATCGTACTCCTTTATAAGCGGTTCGTCAATAAAAATGTGTTTAAAACCGGTTCAAACAATAGTATTTATCGCGAATAAATACCAAAGTCCAACTCCGATTTCAATACCCAGCGCTTGCTGATCGATTAAAAATTCACGGACATTATTGCTATTGACCAAAACAACTTCGATTTGTTCTTCAGGTTCAAGATCCTGCTGTGGATCAAGGTTTCGCGGATCGGTTTCATCAATAGTCGCGTGACAAACTATCACGGTTTCATTGGTCATCGCCGGACTCAGCGCCAGTTCCGGACTGACTTCCGTAATTTTGCCGTAATAGCCGGTTTCTTCGTGCAGTTCTTTAAGCGCCTGGCTTTCAATATCATTATCCGGATTAAGCCCCGCGGGAAAACCGAGAACAGTTTTATTGATTGCCGGGCGGAATTGCTTGATTAATACATAGCGGTTTGATGGGATTAATTGCGCGAGGACAACCACAATATTGCGGATATTCTTACGCTGAACAGTTTCCCAGATCACTCGCTGACCCTGTTTATTAATATGTTCAGTTTCGATTATCGATAGCCAATTGCCGTTAAAAACAATTTTTTCCGAAACTTTTTTCATCTAATTATTCTTTACCCCGTGATACCTGACGCAGCCGGCGGGCAAAGCGCAATAATTTAACCGGACCCAGACTCATACAGGCGCGACGGGTAAAACCGTTGCGTTTGCAAAGATTATTCGCGGCGTCCATTTTATCAGTTGAACAGAAATTAATCACACTATATTCATTTTTTTCACAGAATTCAATGGCTTTAACCATTAGTTTTTTGCCCAGGCCTATACCGCGAAACTCTGAAGAAACAAAAACTCGGCGCAGCAAAGCGCTATTATTATCATCTTCTTTAATCGCGATTGTTCCAATAACCGTATGGCCGATTATCGCCACTAAAAACAAATCTCTTTTCCCGCCATAAACATCAGAAATATTTTTTAAATCAAAATCAGCATAAGTTTCTTTTTCCAAATCAAATTCAGCTTTAAGAATCGATGTGATTAATTTTATTACCTGGTCTTTGTCTTCATCTTTATATTTACGCAGTTTAATATCCATAATCAGCTAATGCTCCTTTTGATGATTTTTTGAATAATTTTAAATGGAATATCTTCAGTTACAATTACATGTCCGATCCGGCTGGGTACGACCATTCTGATTTTTCCGTTTATGAATTTCTTATCGCGGTAAAATGCTTGATAGACTTTTTTAAGATCCACTTTTTTCGCTTTGATCGGCAAATTAAATTTAACTAAAAGATCGATTAATCGCTGCTCGACTTTTGGTTCTAAGATTCCAATTTCCTGGGCGATCTGACAAGCCGCGACCATGCCGATGCTGATTGCCTCGCCATGATTTAAATTAGTATAATCAGTCGCGGTTTCCAAGGCGTGGCCGATCGTATGTCCGAAATTAAGAATAGTCCGTAAGCCTTTAGTCTCTTTTTCATCATTAGCCACAATATGCGCTTTAATTTTACTGGCAGTACTGATTATCCTGATCAGAGATTCTTTATCTGAATTAAGGATTTTCTGATAATTTTTTTCTAAAAATGCGAATAGGTCCTTATCAATGATCATTCCGTACTTGACTACTTCAGCTAGGCCGCTGCTGATCTGGCGTGCTGGTAAACTGCCAAGTAATGATACATTAGAATAAACTAATTTCGGCTGAAAGAACGCGCCGACTAAATTTTTGCCTGAAGCCAGATCGATCGCGGTTTTTCCTCCGATCGCCGAATCGACCTGAGCTAATAAAGTCGTCGGTACCTGAATATACGGAATTCCCCGTTTATAAGTCGCGGCGACAAAGCCGGTCAGGTCGCCTACCACTCCCCCGCCTAAAGCAACGCAGAATAAACGCTTTTTTGTGTCGATCGAAGATATTTTGCTGATTGTTTTGATGTATTGAGCGATTGACTTACTGGATTCTGAGTCTTTAATATTGTATATAACTGAGTTGATTCCCACGTTTGAGAGCGCGGTTTTAAGCCCAGGGCCATACAAACGGGAAATTATTGGATTACTGATAATAAACGCTTGATTACCCAAAGCCAGCGCCTTTAAACGGCCGGCTAGATTCTTAAAATCATCTTTAGTGATGATTATCGGATAAGAGCGCTCTTGCAGTTCCAGTTTGACTACTTTCATTAAAATATTCTCCGAAACAGCAATATAAGTGTAATCCCTAGCATTATAAGTATGCCTAGCCATGAAGAAAATTTAGTATAAGGTCCTACTAACTTATCCGGCAACAAACCCATAATTATTCTTGAGCCATCTAGAGGCGCAATCGGGATTAGATTAAAACAGCCCAAAATAAGATTAATTAAAAATAAACTTCTAAGAAACTGATCAAAGACCTGGTTTGTGACCCAACCAGAGTTCATTATTAAAAATACAAAAAAGCCACAAATAAAATTAGCCGCAGGACCAGCTAATCCCACCCAAATAATGCCTTTTTTAGGGTTTCGTAAATTATAAAAATTAACTGGCACAGGCTTTGCCCATCCAATCACAATCGGGGCATTGTAAATTATCAGAGTAAGCGGTAACAAAATAGTACCAAAAAGATCGATATGTGCTAGCGGATTTAGTGTTAGCCTGCCCATATGTTTAGCAGTATTATCCCCTAATTTATGAGCGACAAATCCATGAGCATATTCATGAACAGTTAATGCGATAAAAAAAGCCGGCAGATTTTGGATAAAACTCAATATGATTGGTCCGCTTTCAGACATTTTCTAATTAATTTGATTCACGTATTCAACTTCAATGATCGGAATCTTTGTTTTATCAGAACTGACTATTTTTCCCCAAATCTGAACTGTATGATAGATATAAGTGTTTAAATCAATATCTTCGCTTTTGAGGAAATATTTTTCCTGATTATTCTCCATTAATTTATGAGTTCCCGGCCGGAAGAAAAATCTTCCGGATTCAATAAGTTTTCCTTGCGCGATCGGATTGCTCGCAGGTTTTATTAATACCTTTTTTGGGGCTTGTTGATCGGATTTATTTGGAGTTTTTACAGATTCAGTTGTTAATGTTTTTGGGGGCTCAGGCACAGCAACTGGTTGCACAACAGCCTTAGCCACGGGTTGTTTCATACTGAGCATCGAGATGTATTTTTTCGCGCTATTTGCCGCGCTGGTTTGCGGGTAGTCGCGGATAATCGCATTATATTTTTGAATGCAGGCCGCTCTTTTATCATTTGACTCAGTAATTCCGCCTTCGGACTGTTCAAACATTTTTGCCTGCTGAAGCAGTTTCCAGGCTTCTTGATTTTTATTTTCTTGAGCGATATAAATTGTATCCGGGCCATTAAAATTTAAAAATTCCTTATGCACCCAAGCAAAACAGTTGTTATCAGAAAATATTTGAGCCCATTCATTATCAACTTCTATTACTTCAACTAAATCATTTTTAGATAGTTGTCCGATTACATTAAAATTAGTTCCTTTTCCGGCACGCACATTAACTCTATCAGCATTACTATAGCCAAGGCTAGTGCCATCCATTCTTAGGAAATCTTTACTAATATAGGCTTTACTGTTTCTCGGAAGTTTTATTTTGTACCAGTCAAGAGTACTATCCTGCACAAGCACAAGATCATTCTTATCCATTTTGCGCAGAATTTCAAAATTAACACCCGGCCCGCTGCGAATATTAACTGAATCATCCTTAATTATTCCGGTAAAAACCTTGCTTTCAGCCTGCTGCGAAAAAACAGGCTTAACAAAATAAGCGGAAAAGATAAAAACAAAACATAAAAATAATATAGGAAATAGTTTTTTTTTCATTATAGGCATGAATTATTTTTTAGCAGTTTTTGCTGCCGCTTTTGCTGCTGGCTTTGCCGCATCTTTGCCGGCAGTTGCTGTTTCAGCTGTTTTAGCAGCTTTCTTAATTTTAACCTTTAAAACTTTACCTTTAATCAAGCCAAAAGCAGACTTTTCTTCTTCCCATTTACCTTCATTTTTAATTTTTTCAATACGTTCATAACGTTTTAAAACACTTCTTAGTTTATTTCCTTTAGTTGCTTTTAAACTTGGGTGAATCGACATTAGTATTAGCTCCTTTCAATACCTGATTTTAATTTAAAAATTAGAATGCATTATTAACAAAACAATGCATGATTAAAAAGCAATTCATGATTTTTTTAATAAACGCACAAAGCAATCTTTATAACGTTCTTTAAACTTACCTAGTTTTTCTTTTGCGGTCATTTTAGAATTATATGTTCCAGCATAAACAATATAATATTCTCCGGATTTTAACACATGACCACCCAGACCTTGATCATTTAAACGGCTAGCTTCTTTGTTTGCTGATGTATCACTACTATAAGTTACCAGCTGAATGATATAACCATCAGCAGGCTTGACAGCATTTTCAACAATTTGCTTTTCTTCAACAACATTTATTTCAAGTTTTTCTTCAGGTGCTTTCTCTTCAATTGCTACAGGAATAATGTTTTGTTTCTTTTGTTTCATGGGTACAGCAGCATTTCCCGCCGGCTGTACAGCAATTGTTTTACAATCCTGATTTTTAGCTATGCATTTGCCTTTTTCAATACCCAGAACAAAAGCACTTAAATTAATCATTAAAACCCCAATAATAATCACAATCAAAGTATCTATTGAAACTGAGATTGCTGATTTAAAATGGGAACAGAAAATATTCTTATTAAGTAAATTCTGCGATTGCTTTTTATTAATCTTGCAAAAAAGCTCGGGCTGAACCTCCCTGTTCTTATAATTCATTGAGATACCTCCTGTATCAACAATTTTTAAACAATTTTTCTAAAATTATTATATCAAATAAACAATAAAAAACAACATGTTTTTAACAATATTCTAATTAATCTCTAACTTATTTATTTATAAAACCTTATCATTAAACAAATAAGCTGCTTTTTTTGATTTTTTATCTCTAATCCTTACCGTGATTTTACTAAAAAAAAGTAGATTTTCATAAAAACCTACATTTTTTTCCAACTCCAGGCTTTTCCCTTGTTTTTGAAAATTTTATTCTTTGATCTCTTTATTACTCGAACAAAAGCGTCAACGATTACCGGATCAAATTGTTCTCCGCTAGAGTGTACAATTTCCGAAACAGCTTGAGAAATCGAGAGTTTTCGGCGATAAGGCCGAGTAGAAAGCATTGCTTCAAAAGAATCCGCTACCGCTAAAACTCTTGCTCCCAAAGGAATATCATCTCCCCTGAGTCCGCTAGGATATCCATTACCGTCATAACGTTCATGATGATGAATTATAATCGGTAATACAGCCTTTAATCTTCCGCCAATCGGGGTTATCAGCTGGGCGCCCTTTATATGTTGCTCTTTAATAATCTCATAATCTTTTCCCGTGAGCTTTGTCGATTTTCTTAAGATTTTTTTCGGCAATCCCATTTGACTGACATTATGGAGAATTGACGCGTAATAGAGCATGCGCATTTGATCAGAACCTAATTTCAGTTCCATGCCGATTGACATGATCACATTAATAAATAAATTTGAACGCCCGTAATTATCAGCAACTCCAGAGCTCAATATTGAAGCCAGAGCTTTAATACTGTTCAGCGTTAATTTTTCCTGCTCATCATAAAGCTGCGCGTTTTTAATCGCGATTACTGCTTGTTCGGAAAGTGTGGTCAAAATTTCTTTATCAAAAATTCCAAATGGTTTATTGTTTAAACGCTGGGTCATGGTTATGGCGCCAATTATATGTTCTTCAGCAACTAACGGAACGCATAAAACTTTTGCACTGACAATCGCGTTTCCATTTTTAACAACTTTTCCCGGGACGCCTTCACCAATTTTAAGAATTTTTTGTTTTACATTTTTATTCTGGACATCGACAACCGCGTGTGGAATCAGATTGCGGTTATATTTATCAACTAGCATTATGCAGCAGCGTCGTGCGCGTAATACTTGTAAACTTAAACGGGCGATTCGAGGTAATAATTCATCGAGCTCCAAAGTGGAACTAATGATTCTGCTTACGGTGTGTACCGTAGAAAGGGCAATGGTTTTCGGTCTGATAGTCTCATATAATTTCGCGACTTCAAGTTCTTTTTGAATGCTTTCAATCGTTGTGCAAGTATACGAATTAATTAATTTGATAAATGTCTCTGATAGTGTATTTTCTAAATCACAAACTAATACATATCCGTAAAGTTCTTCTTTACGTTTTATGGGCAGACAGTAAAAATGTCTTTGATCTGTTAATGAGAATTTTTGGATATTTTCTTTTTTCTTTACTTCATTGAGCAAAGAAGTAATTATTGGTCTGAATTCCTTTTCCTGATCAGGAGTGTCGAATTCCTTTAGTTGTGCTTTAATCGGATCTTCAATTCCTAGGGGAACAATCAGCCAAATAGCCGCACCAATAATTGTGCTTAGAATTCTTGACTCTTCCTTCCATGAAGGATGCTCAATAAGCTTAGCAAATAATTCTTCTTGGTAGGGATTTTTCATTTTAGATTATGCCTCTTTATGGGATTAGGAAATTTGATTTGCGATCGCATCGTAAACTATTTTCTTCTCTTCATCATTCTTCCACCAGGAAAAACTGATGCCGACATTATAATCTTCTGAGTCTTGATTTTCTTTTCGAATCCAAGCAACCCGACCAAAAGTGCGGATTAATTCTGAGCTAGAATCCATTTTTATATCAACACCAATTGGTGCTTTGAGGCTAAATTCATTTTTTGTGGATAAACGCAGACCACCGATACTGATATCCTGAACATCATTGATTGTTTTATCGTGATAAGTTGACCAAGTCCGCGGATCAAGTAACTTAAAACTACATCTTACTCCAGGCAAAGCAACTCGCTTGTACTGCCTTTTTTCATCCTGAAAGTTCTCAGCATCCATACTATCCCTCCATCGTTTAAAAGCTTTTTAAACTTTTAAAAAAACATTATTTCTCTTATATTTCTATTATAAAACATAGCATATTCTTGTCAAGAGAATAATTCAATGCTTTTGTTAAAAATTGAACAATTATCCTGAATTATTTTATAATTTCTTTATTTAAATAATTCACGAGATCATCAAGACTGATTAATTGCTGAGTCCCATCATCCATATTTTTCAGTTGAATGTTATTATTCGCCAATTCATCATCACCTAAAATTAAAACATAAGCGCAATTTAGCTTATTCGCCTGCCGCATCTGGGCTTTTAAAGAACGTTTCTGAAAATCAAAATGAGTAATTATTTGCTGCTGACGCAGCTGATCAGCGATTTTGAAACCTTTAATATAGGCTTCATCGCCTAAGCCGATCACAAATACCGCTGGTTTTTCTTGTATAGGAAATTCAATAGCTTCAGCCTGTGCGGCTAAAAGCAATCTTTCCACTCCGCAGGCAAAACCCACAGCTCCGCTTGGCTGTCCGCCTAAATCAGCAATTAAATTATTATATCTGCCCCCGGCTAAAATTGTATTCTGAGCGCCGAGTTTATCATGGGTTATTTCAAAAACAGTATTAGTATAATAATCCAGGCCGCGGACCAAATGCGGAATCACCTGATATTTAACATTTAAACCCTCTAAAGCGTTTTTTAATATTGCGAAATGCTCAGTAGATTCTTCGGACAAATTATCGATAATTATCGGGGCTTGTTCAAGGATTTTTTTACAGTTGCGGCTTTTACAGTCAAGAATTCTTAAAACATTACGCTCATAGCGTGATTTGCAGCTATCACATAAATCAGCTTGCTTATCTTTCAGAAAATCCTTCAGAGAATCACCAAAATCGTGTTTATCTTTAGTATTGCCCACAGAATTGATTAAAAGCTTAAAATCTTTTAGACCAATTGCTTTTAAATAATCTACAGCCAGCTTAATAACTTCAGCATCAAGAAAAGGATTATACGTGCCCAGGGCCTCGATTCCAATTTGATAAAACTGGCGATTTCGTCCGGCTTGCGGTTTTTCTCCGCGAAACATCGCGCCGCTATAAAAAAGTTTTGAATCATTGGTTTTATCTAAACCATGCTCAAGATAAGCTCTAACAACACTAGCAGTCGCTTCCGGACGCAAAGCAATTTTGCGCATTCCCCGATCAACAAAAGTATACATTTCCTTTTCCACAATATCAGTTTGCTGTCCGATACTCCGGGTGAACAAAGCGCTTTCTTCAATGATCGGAATAATAATTTGCTTATATCCATAACAAGAGAAAATTTCGTGGGCAAGGGTATGCAGATAATTCCATTGAGGAATCTGATCAGGAAGTATGTCTTGAACTCCCTTTAGGCAACTTATTTTCATCTAAACCTACACATTTAGCATAAAACCTCAATATTTTAATTGAGGTTTTATGTTGTATTAAAAATTATAATTAAATCTTTAAATTATTTTACCAGTTTTTTCATTTCCAAGCCAGGCTTAAAAACAACAACTTTTTTTGGAGGCACTGGAACTACCTGCCCTGTTCGCGGATTACGTCCCGTTCTTCCTCTTCGAGCTTTAACTTTAAAAATTCCAAAATTACGTAATTCTACGGTTTTACCATTCACCAAACTATCGATGATTGCATCTAAGGCTTTTTGTACAACCTTTTTAATATCCTGCTGCTTCATCTTAGTTTCATTAGCGATCTTAAGTACAATATCTTTTTTAGTCATGAGTCGGTCCTCCTTTCAAAAAATCTGACAGCACAAATTCTCGGTTAATTTAAGAAAAAAAGTTTTTCACAAAATAATAAATACCGGAAATGGCGATGATTATTAAGATTAATGCAAAAAACGGATTAAGCAATAAACGTTTACATTTTAGCGCAAAAACATTAATTTTAGCCAATTCACCTTTTCTGTTTTCAAGGGAACCCATTATTTTATTTAAAGTAATATAAGAATTGTGCCAATCATTTTCTAGCTTTTCCATCTGTAAAGGAGATAAAGTTGTAATACTCTTTAAACTCATCACTTGTGAAATAACATCAAATGTTCTATCTTCCGCAGTAGGTTTGATTCCCAATGAGTCCATTAAACCTTGATATTTTCGCGCTAAACTGCTTTTTAATTCTAAAAAGTTTTTTTCTTCCTCTTCAGTAAAAGCCTGCTGGTCACTTGCTCTCTTATATAATTCATAAAAAGAAGCCCATAACTGAACAAATTCATTTAACTGAATAATCTTACGTTCCAAAGTTTTATCTATCATTTTCGTATCCTTCTTGTTAACAACGACTACTGTTAAATGTTATCATATCACCAAATAAGTGTCAAGTAATTATTTCCGCAAGCTCTGGGGCATAATCAATTGCGGTTTCCTTGGAAATCATCTGTCCATAATATAAACGCTTAAGACTTTCCGCCATTGTATGCATTTGATAGCGGGCTCCGGTCTGAATTGTCGAGGGAATTTGAATAGTTTGCCCTTCGCGAATATGATTGCGGATCGCATCAGTCATAATCATAACTTCAGTTGCCAAAACCCGCGCCTCCCGGTCTTTTTTCGGCACAAGCTGCTGGGTAACAATACCTTGTAAACTATTAGCGATTTGAATGCAGGCTTGATTCCGCTGCTGCGGCGGAAAAATACTGATCAAACGGTCAATTGCTTGAATCGTATCCGGGGCATGCAAAGAAGTTAAAACCAAATGTCCGGTTTCCGCGGCGGTAATAACCGTGCGCACAGTTTCCGCGTCTAAAAGTTCACCCACCAAAATAACATCAGGATCTTGTCTTAAGGTGCGTTTTAAGGCAACAGAAAAAGAAAGCGTATCTGTTCCAATTTCTCTTTGTTTGATAATTGAATTCAGATTAACATGAATATATTCGATTGGATCTTCCAAACAAATAATAACTGACTGTCTTTGGCGATTAATAATGTCAACCATAGCGGCCAATGTGGTTGTCTTACCGGAACCGGTTGGTCCGGCAATAACCACAATTCCTTTTTTCAATAAAGCTAACTTTTCCACTACGCTGGGTAATCCTAATTCCTGAATAGTTTTTAAATCAGGCATGATTACGCGGAATGTGCCTTCAACATTACCTCTTTGGATATGCACATTAACTCTAAAGCGTAATTCAGGACTTGGTGAAAAAGCAAAATCTAATTCCTTGAATTTTTCAAAACGGGCAATTTGTTCATCATCAAGTATGCTAAAAATTAAATTCTTTAGTTCAATGGTGCTTAATGGGTCCATATCCATGGGTACGAGTTTTCCGTGCAAACGCATGATTGGCGGTCGATTATAAGTAAGATGCAGGTCAGATGCTTTTTTCTGAGCAGTAATTTGGAGTAATCTTACCAGATCCATTGACTCTATACATTTGAGGATTTCCTCTTGATTTTCATTTTTAATTTCATCAAAAGACAAACCAATACCAAATTCATTATTTACAACTTCTTCGATCCTGACAACATGAGCAATTATTTCAATAAGATTACTAATCTTAGGCAGTCTGAATTCAAACTTCATTTTAGTATTAAGTTCTACTGGTTTTTTTAAAACAATAAAAATTCCATTGGAACTAATATCCCGGGCAGAGGTTTTTGCGGAAACCTGGGCTGATCCATCAGGATTAATGATTTGATAATTAACACTGACTCGTGAACGAATTCGCGTATTTGCCCGCATCTCAGCATAAAAATCCATTGAATTGTCAATTGGGTTATCCATCGAGACTCCTTTTTTTTTTAGCTAATAGTCGATAGTCAATAGCTTATAGCTAATTGATATAATGGTCAATACTAAATACTTATGAATTATAAATTTTAAGTTTTTACTTTATAACTTTCTACTTTTTGTTTTTAACCTTTTAGTTTGTCTTGTCTTAATATAGTGGACACTTTTTAACACCAATAATTTACTTAACCGCCCGCTTCGCTCGATAAACACTGTTTAAGACAACTATTTACGCCTTTAAGTCCGCTCAATATGTTTTCTTTGAAAACATTTGTTTTATGCAAAGTGAACTCAATAAGAAAAATTAATTTTTCTTTTGATTCACCTTTGAATAAACTTTAGCCGCGCATAGCGGCTTGAGCATATACTTTTTATCTGCGTTCATCTGTGGTTAATTTATTTTTCCGTCAACCTATTTCAGGATATCACATTCTTACTATCAGCCATTGACCATTAGCTGTTTAATCTCGTTTTCTAAAATCAAAGCTTCTTTTCTGTTCCGGTGTATCTTTTTTTACTTTTATCAATACCTCTTCTTTGCCTAAGATTTTTTCCAAGTCGGCAAGCAGGGTATTATTTATTTCAACGCCTGTATCAGGCTGAATTTTTATCGTCCGTCCCTCTTTATTGGCCATTGCCAGATGCACCGGAGTATTTCCCGGATGCAATTGGAGAATCCCCTTTAATTCGTTAAATATCCTGCCTGAGGCCTCAGATGGAGCAATATTTAAACTAATACTATCAATAAATCTATTTGATGCCTGCTCAATGGGAATAATATCACTGGCTAAAATTTTAGGAGTATCTTCTTTTAAATCCAGTTTTCCCTTAACAATAACTACTTCATCCGCGATAAGGCTTGTGTACGTCTTTTTATATGTTTCCGGAAAGACTAAAACCTCGACAAAACTTTCTGTATCTTCCAAACGCACGATTGCCATTTTCTCTGATTTTCTTTTAGTAACTGTAATTTTGATTTTTTCCAAAATACCCACTACCGCTACATCACAGCCATTACTATCCATTTTATGCAAATCACTGGTATTTGACAACCCATATCTTTTAATTAATTTTTTATACTGATCCAGGGGGTGAGCGGTAATATAAAAACCCAGCATCATTTTTTCATAAGCGAGCAGCTTTGAAATCGGCCATTCTTCAATATTAGCCAGTTCCGCGTTATCACTTGCACTATCATTTGCTTGCTCAAACAATAAAAACTGTCCGCTTTGTTTGTCTTTATTTATTGATCCGGCAAGACTTAAAATTTTCTCCACGCCATCCATCATCTGTGAACGTTTGGCCCCTAAGCGGTCAAAAGCGCCGCATTTTATCAAGCTTTCCAAAACTTTTTTATTCGCTGCTTTTGAGTCAATCCGCTTACAGCAATTAAACAATGAAGTAAACTCCCCTTCTTTTTTTCGGGCATTGATAATCAAGTCCACTGCTCCGGAACCAACATTTTTAACCGCGGAGAGTCCAAAACGAATAGCGCTGTCATCAACAACCGTAAACTGAGAGAAACTCTGATTGATATCCGGAGGAAGAATTTTAATTTTCATTCGTTTGCATTCATTAATATAGCGGGCGATTTTATCCATATTGTCTTTTTCGCATGTCAGCAATGCTGCCATAAATTCAACCGGATAATTTGCTTTTAAATAGGCGGTTTGATATGAAATCAATGCATAAGCCGTAGAATGACTTTTATTAAAACCATATCCGGCAAAATATTCGATCAAGCCGAACACCTTTTCCGCGATCGCTTTGCCCACATGATTTTTTACAGCTCCGTCAACAAAAGTCTTTTTAAGATCCTCGATAACTTCGGGGATCTTTTTTCCCATTGCCCGACGCAATAAATCCGCTTGAGCCAGAGAAAATCCCGCCAAGACATTACTGATCCGCATTACCTGTTCCTGATAAAGAATAACTCCATAAGTTTCCGCCAGCACTGGTTCAAGCAAAGCATGATCATACTTTACTTTTTCCCCGGAGCGTTTTCTTTTAATAAAATCATCAACCATCCCACTGCCCAAAGGACCCGGACGATATAAAGCGAGCAAAGCAATGATATCTTCAAACTTATCCGGTTTAAGCTTTTTAAGAATATCCTGCATCCCGGTACTTTCCAGCTGAAACACGCCCTGGGTTTTCGCTCGTTTAAACAAATCAAAAGTTTTTTCATCTTCCAGACTGATCGTGCTGATATTCAGATCAAGACCTTTGGTCCGTTTAATGATTTTAACTGCCTGGGAAATAATTGTCAGGGTTTTTAAACCGAGAAAGTCCATCTTTAATAAACCGATCTTATCCAAGGATTTCATCGTATAGCCGGTGGTGGTTTGACCTTCTTGTGAACGATATAAAGGAATATGTTCATGCAGAGGTTTATCACTGATCACCACCCCCGCGGCATGCGTTGAGGCATGGCGATTAATTCCTTCAAGATTTAAAGCCGTATCAATTAATTCCTTGATATTCGGATTTGATTTGTATAAATTTTTTAATTCCGGCTCAACACTAAGTGCTTTGGTTAAAGTAATATTAAGCTCATTGGGAACTAATTTTGCGATTTTATCAACCTCGGAATAAGGTATACCCAAAGCTCTACCCACATCGCGAATCGCGCCTTTGGCCGCCATGGTTCCAAAAGTTATTATCTGAGCAACATTATCTTTGCCGTATTTATCAATTACATATTGAATTACTTCATCGCGGCGTTCAAAGCAAAAATCAATATCAATATCAGGAAAGCTAACACGGGCTGGATTTAAAAAACGTTCAAACAGCAGATCATATTTTAAAGGATCGATTTCCGTTATACCCGTTAAATAAGCGACAATACTTCCGGCGGCAGAACCGCGGCCGGGACCAACGGGAATTTTATTATCTTTAGCAAACTGAACAAAATCAGCGGTAATTAAAAAATAACTAGCAAACCCGGAATGATTGATTACTTCCAGTTCCATTTCCAAACGCTCTTTTGCTTGGTTTTCGTTTCCGATAAATAATAGCGGGATCTTAGCCAAGCACATATTTTTTAAAACATCAATTGCTTTTAAGCCATCAGGCAGCGCGTACTTGGGTAAATGAGTTTTTGTGAAATCTAATTCCAGATTACACATTTCGGTGATTTTAATAGTATTGCTGATCGCGTCCGGCACTTCCGCGAATATTTTTTTCATTTCTTCCGGAGATTTAAAATAAAACTCATTAGTACTCATCCGCATTCTATTAGTATCACCCAGAGTAGTTTGAGTCTGCAGGCAAAGCAGTACTTCATGCGCGGTAGACATTTCTTTTTTTAAATAATGTACATCATTGGTGGCAACTAAGGGAATATCCAGATTGCGCGCCAGCTGAATCAGCATTTTATTTACTTTTTTTTGTTCAATCAAACCATGATCCATTAATTCTATATAAAAACTATTCGGATCAAATAAATTTTTCATAAATTGCGCGGATTCAATAGCCTGTTTTTCCTGCCCGGCAAGCAGCAAGCTGGCAATCTCACCTTTTAAACAGCCGCTCAGACAAACTAATCCTTGGCAATATTGAGCCAGGACTTCTTTATCAATCCGCGGTTTATAATAAAATCCTTCGCGGTTAGCAATAGTAACCAAACGAATCAGGTTTTGGTATCCTTGTTCATCTTTGACCAGTAAGGTAAGATGGTTTTGACCGCGGTGTCCATCTTCTCCGCGGGCTAAGCGGCTGCCCTTGGCCACATACAATTCACAACCAATAATTGGTTTTAAACCTTTTTTCATAGCCTGGGAATAAAACTCAATCGCTCCGAACATATTACCATGATCAGTAATTGTCAAAGCCGGCATACGCATTTCATGGGCTAAATCAATTAATTTCGGCAGCATACAAGCGCCGTCAAGCAGACTATATTGGCTATGTACATGTAAATGTACGAAATCACTGTGTTTCATTTTATCTCTTAATTTCCGGAATCAACAAGACTTATCTTGTCCTAAAATAGTTAAGACTAGGAAAAGGTTTGGGTTACGATGCCCGTTTCGTTTTAGGGAAACGTAGACCGGCTTAAAATTTATTACTTTTAACCGTAACCGCTAACGTTACCGATACGGGCTTCGCTACCGAGCACCCTTTACCCGCCTTTTTTTGTCTATTCCCACTCAATAGTTGCCGGAGGCTTACTACTGATATCATAGACTACTCTGTTAACTCCTTTAACTTCGTTTATGATTTTATTGGAAACTCTGCCTAACATATCCATCGGCAGTTTTGCCCAGTCAGCAGTCATCCCATCCACACTGGTAACTGCTCTTAAAGCAATAGTATTTTCATAAGTCCGCTCATCGCCCATGACCCCTACGCTTCTCACCGGCAAAAGAACGGATAAAGCCTGCCAAACGTCATGGTATAAGCCAGCGGCTTTAATCTCAGCAATAAACCGTTTATCCGCTTGTCTGAGGATCTCTAGTCTTTCCTTGCTGATCGCGCCTAAAATTCGAATAGCCAGACCAGGCCCGGGAAAGGGGTGACGGTCAACTAATTCCGCGGGAATTTTCAGCTCCTTGCCCAGCAGTCTAACTTCATCTTTAAATAAAAACTTAAGCGGTTCAACTAATTTTAATTTCATTTTCTTGGGTAATCCGCCGACATTGTGATGACTTTTAATCACAGCAGTTGGTCCGCCAAATACGCTTTGACTTTCAATTACATCCGGGTAAAGCGTGCCTTGGGCTAAAAATTTTACATTCTTAAGCTTCTTAGCATAAGCATCAAATACCTCGATAAATAATTTACCGATAATTTTTCTTTTCTTTTCCGGATCAGTCACATTCTTTAATTTATCGAGAAAAAGTTTTTCGGCATCAGCATAGTGAAAATTCATTTTATAATGCTTTTGGAATGTATCGCGGACTTGTTGGGCTTCCCCATCTCGGAGCAGACCATTATTTACAAAAATACAATGCAATTTTTTACCCAATGCTTTATGAAGTAATACTGCCGCAACCGAAGAATCCACACCGCCGCTTAAGCCTAGGACAACCGATTCTTCACCGACTTGATCTCTGATCAGTTTGACTGAGTCCTTAATAAAAGACTGCATTGTCCAGAGCCCTTTGCATTTACAAACCTTAAATAAAAAGTTTTTGATAATAATATTTCCTTTGGGAGTGTGGACGACTTCAGGATGGAACTGCACGCCGAATATTTTTAACTTACGATTGCAAAAACTGGCAATGCTTGAATTAGCCGTATGCGCTAAACCAATAAAATCCTTGGGAAGTTTTTTAACCTTATCCTCATGCGACATCCAAGTGATCATTTTTTTGCCCAGACTTTTGAATAAATCATTTCCATCATCAATAAAAAGTTCAGCATGTCCGTATTCGCGGGCTGATGACTTGCCCACTTTTCCCTTAAAATGATGGGCGATCATTTGCATGCCATAGCAGATCCCAAGTATCGGTATGCCCAGTTCAAATATTTGCTCATCACATTTCGGCGCGTTTTCCTGGGTAAGACTTTTTGGTCCTCCGGAAAAAATTATTCCCAAGGGATTAAGCTCTTTGATTTTTTCTGGGGTTATCTGCGGAGGATAAACTTCGCAATAAACATTAAATTCCCGCACTCTGCGGGCAATCAGCTGACTGTATTGTGAACCAAAATCAATTATTATGATCAATTCCTTCATCATGTTAAAATCCTATAAAGTTCGTCCAAAGACTGGGAAATAACTTTGGAATCAGTTAAGACAGGCATAAAATTGGTATCCGAATCCCAGCGCGGAACAATATGCATATGCAAATGCTGGTCAATTCCCGCCCCAGCTACTTTTCCTACATTAAATCCAATATTAAATCCTTGCGCCTGTAGTTTTATTTTTAAAATTTTAGTTGTGTCTTTAATCAATTCCAGGATTTCCGCCCATTCCTGGGCAGTAAGCTTGTCAATCGAAGCAATATGGCGATAAGGCGAGATCATTATATGTCCATTATTATATGGGAAAATATTTAAAATCGAAAATACATATTTACCCCGGTGGACAATATAGTTAAGCTTATCTTTTTTTTGTTTTGGCTTAAGACAAAAAATACAGCCTTTTGTTTTTTTTGCCTGAATATATTTTATCCGCCAGGGAGCCCATAATTTATCCATATTGCCTCTTTTCCGCCGTTTAACTAACAGTATAGCATGACTTCAACATTGAATCATTAATTTAAATCGCGATTATCCGGCTATTAATTTTTTCATTTAATTCAATAATTCCAATAGTACGTTCAGAACTGATCATATCAGTCGCGCTGCCGGGATTGAAAAATAAAATTCCGTTTTTTCTTTCGTTCATTGACTTATGCGTATGCCCAAAAACAATTATATCAACATTCTTAAATTCTTTTCTGATCCGGTCAGTTATTCCCATGGGCGGTCCCCAACCATGAGTTATGCCGATTATAAATTTGCCGGCTTTGATAATTTTCTTTTGCGGCAGCCTCCCTTGGAGTTGCGCGCAATCCATATTTCCGCAGACAGCCTCTACATTAGGACAATACTCATAAAGGTTATCAAGCACACTCTGCTCGACAATATCTCCGGCATGAATGATCATATCTACATTTTTAAAATACTCTTTTAATACATACGGTAAATGCTCACTAGCAACAGGGATATGAGTATCAGAGATCACGCCAATTTTCATTTTACCAGCCTTGGTTTTTCAAATAAAGTTAAAAGTTGATTCAAAATATTTTGATCCCATATCCAAACTTTAGCGTCTAAAGCTTTTAGCCGCGCGTTAGCATCAATCCCGTTTAAAGTAATTAATATTTTTTTAATCAGGTCTTTGCGTTTTGTTTTTTCTAAAAAATAACCGATTTTCGCTTCATCAACAAAGTTCTGCTCAATACAGCAGATCCAGGATTTCTTCAGTCTGCGCGCGTCAACTAAGCAGGCACCATTATTATCATGAATGTCAATTTGATCAAAATGCGTAAGCATAAACCGCTTACGGTCTAATTCCACAATATCATTTTCAAATAATTCAAACAATTCTTTTAGTCTTTGCTGCACTTTTTTCCCGGATTCTTCGCTGAAAATTTTTATGAGATTTCTTATTTCCGCTTCAAATTTCAGTTCCGATTCATCTTGGTCAGAGTGGAACCAGTTTTCCTGCTTGGCAAATATAAATCTTAGCCAATAAATAAACAAAGGATCATTTATCTCATTAAATACTCCCCGCTTGGAGATAATATCTTTTTGCGTTAAAGCGGTTAAATATTTGTTCAACTCCGGAGACTTTTTGTTTAGTAACTTGCCGATTTGCGATGTTTTTTTAGTTCCATTGGCAATCGCAAGTAAAATCTGCGGATAAAGATTCTTATGATTAATATGCAAAATACTATGGTACTTATGATTAAAATACTGATTGATCACGCCGTGATCATAGTTCATCAACTCCGCTAAACTATGGAGTAATTCATTTTCAGTAACTGAATCTTGAGCGTTTTCTAGACAGACACGTTTTATTTGGTCGCAAATCACGCTTAAATAAAACGGATATCCTCCACTGAAATTAATAATAAAGTTTTTAAGCAAAAAATCAATTTTAATTTTATCCAATTTATTTTCAATGAACTGTCCGGCAATATCATTGTCTAAAGGATGCACATTAATTATTTCAAAATTACCAAATAAAAGGCTTAGTTTTTTTGAGAGAATATTTAAAGAACTATGGATCGAAGAACTGACTACAATGTACATTGTGTTCTTCTGCATCATGATTTTATTGCTCAGCTCAAGGAACGGATTGCTGAGTTTAAAATCTTCCAAATTTTGAAATTCATCAAAGATCAGAAGTATTGGTTTTTTTGTTTCATCATATAAAACATGAGGCAGATCTAATAACAGTGAATAAATCTCATCATAGTCTGATTCATCTGTTAATAATTTATTTATATGCGTGATCGCTTTAGCTGTTTTTGGCGCGGTTTCTTTACACTTGCTCAGCAAGAAATCAAAACTATCTTGAATCTCCCCTTTTTCCAAAAGCAAATACTGATAAAGTAAAATTCCAATAAAATGTCGGACAAATCCTTCAAAGGATTTTGTTTTTACACTTAAATAAATCGGAATTATTTTCCCGTCTTTAGTGATCTTAAGCAAATCAAAAATCAAGGAAGTTTTACCTAAAGCTTGATGCCCCATGATCGCGATATTCTGGCGATATTTGTTTTTAAAAGCACTAACCCGCTTTTGCAGGAGTTCTAAAATATCAGAACGCACGTGGCCTTTATTTTGCAAAGAAAGCATAATTCCATCATTTCTACCGATTAAGGCAAGTACAATATCGGATTTTGTGGTTTATTTTTCTTCCTTAACTCAAAATGTACCAAACAACTGGAAGCACGGCCTGTGCTTCCTGCCTTGGCAATGACCTGTCCTTGTCTTACAAAATCTCCTGTTTTAACCAAATTCTCTTCATTATTACTGTATACAGTTACAAAATCATTTTTATGGCAAATAATAATTGTTTTACCATAACCCCTCAGATTCTGCGAAGTAAATACTATATTTCCCTCTGCCGCGGCATTGATAGTGCTGCCGGGTCTAGCCGCGATATCAATACCCAGATTGGGCACATCCTGTTTTTTTTCATTAAAGCCCAGCAGAACATTCCCTTTATACGGCCAGTCAAAAAGGCTTCCCGGTCGGCACGGGGCATCAGAATCATTCATCCGCAGCGAATCAGGGATAAAAATTTTCTGGCCGACTTCAATGCTTTTAGCATTATAAATTTTATTGAATTCCGCCAATTGTTTTAAATTAACCCCATAACACTTAGCGATGCTCCAAAGCGTCTCTCCTCTTTTTACCGTATAATATTCCCCTTTTGTTTGAGGAGCGATCACAACCAAAGGCTTTGGCGGAGTATTACTTTTTTGCCGAGCCGAACATCCGGACGCTAAAATAAGCAGTATAATTAATAAAGTTTTTATTCCTGTTTTCATCTTACCTCAAAACTGTTTTGATCAGAGTAATAAACCAATATCCTTATCAAGCACAAATCTCCAAACTTTTGGAGCGGGCGAAGGGAATCGAACCCTCATATTCAGCTTGGGAAGCTGATGTTCTACCACTGAACTACGCCCGCGATATACAAATCTAAATTCAG
>Ga0180007_10001446_pt1 | contig 32407 bp, 27 predicted proteins | sample MM_PC_MetaG_FD_121122 | JGI IMG/M metagenome (GOLD analysis project Ga0180007, IMG submission 121122) | Groundwater microbial communities from the Aspo Hard Rock Laboratory (HRL) deep subsurface site, Sweden - MM_PC_MetaG | ecosystem: Environmental > Aquatic > Deep subsurface > Groundwater... | reverse complement strand
TCATCACTAATTTCCACTGATTTTGCTCCCAAACCTTTAACACGATCGGTTAAAGCATTCGCCAAAATTTGCTTGATGGCAATTTCGGTAAGTTTATTTAAAATTATTACTCGAGTCCGGGAAATAAGGGCTGAATTTACCTCAAAACTAGGGTTCTCAGTGGTTGCTCCAATCAAAATCACGATGCCCTTTTCCACATACGGAAGCAGTGCATCTTGTTGGACTTTATTCCAACGATGAATTTCATCAATAAATAAAATTGTTTTTTTGCCGACTTGTTTATTGGTTTCAGCGCGAGCCAAGATTTCTCGCAATTCCTTTAAACCGCTGGAAACAGCGGAAATCTGGACAAAATCAGCGTTGGTTTGCTGGGAAATAATATATGCCAAAGTAGTTTTACCGCTGCCGGGAGGTCCCCAAAAAATCATTGATGGTACTTGGTCATGTGCAATTGCCTCCCGCAAAAATGATTGCTTACCAACCAGATTATCTTGACCAAAAAATCCCTCCAGGGTAGCTGGTCGCATCCGATCTGCCAGAGGCGTAGTTTGTGTAGTTGTAGCCATAAGTGTTTTAATTTTACCATTTATTATAATATAAAAAGCCCCTCCCGAAGGAAGGGCAAAATATCTTAATTAGTTCTGCGATTAATACTGTCAACAATTGTTGATATACTATTGCCTGCGAAATATGGTATACCTTTTTTGTTGATTACATCCATAAACCACTGGGTGTGTTTATGTTGCTGTCCTCGAGTTAGTATAGCCACAATTTCGATGTTATCCAAAAATGAAGGTTCCCTGGGAGTGTGACTGTCCACCGTTTTAATTTTCCAATCGATGCCAGGACACCGATCTTGTAAACTTTTTAGTTTATGTTCTGTGCCCTTAATGCTATCAGCAAATATAAAAAGTCCTTGCTTCTTGCAATTATTCGAGTCGTTCCTATTGGAATTAACATTTCCCCCCGTTTCAAGATCTATAATTTTCTGGGGAGTTTGCTGTAGCTTCTTGCCTAATCGACCTTTCTTTTTAAGTCTACGATTTTCTTCGTTTTTCTCTGCGATCAAAGCCTTGAAGTTCTTTGCCTTGCGCTGAAGACCCAAATTTGTTTTGGTCAAATCATCTATTTGACCAATTAATCCTGTTTTCTCTTCGACCAACTCATTTTTTTCCTCCGTTAAACGCTGAATCGAAACGGCAAACGTTGTGTTTTCCCCAGATAATCGATCATGATCCTCGATTAATTCTTGCATTGATTTGAGGAACTCTATCTGTTCCTTAATTTTGTCGGCAATTTCTTGCGTATCTGTAGACATACATATCACTCCTTTTCAAGGTATTGTTAAAACCATTATAAACAAAAAATCACTCCTACACAACAAAATTGCCAACATTAGCAATTGGCAAAGCCAGGCGAAGCTCCATAAGGAGCGAAGACTGGAGCCGAGAATGAGATTCGAACTCACGACCTACTCCTTACCATGGAGTTGCTCTACCACTGAGCTACCTCGGCCCGTTAGAAGCATACTATTCGCTTTGTTTTAATAGGACAATCTTCTTTTAGGCTGGCGAAGCCAGGCGAAGCTCCATAAGGAGCGAAGACTGGTGCCGGGAGTAGGACTCGAACCTACGTAGCCCTAAGGCAACGGTTTTACAGACCGCTCTCTTTGACCGCTTGAGTATCCCGGCAAATTATCAATTTTATGGAGCCAACTGTCGGAATCGAACCGACGACCGACTGTTTACAAAACAGCTGCTCTACCGCTGAGCTAAGTTGGCAATTTTCTCAACAATTCTTCCAAATAACCTGTCTTCAACTTTTTCTCAATGTCTCGCGCTTGTTCCCTAGAACCAATCAATCGTCTCAACCAACATATTATTTCAATTTAGCTTCGGCGTCGCTCAATAACCTTTTATATTCTTCGTTATGAGGTTCGATAATCAGTGCCTTTTCATAAACATCTGCAGCTTTACGATATTTTTTAGACATAAAATAGGCCAAGCCCAGATTCATAAACCGCGACGCAATTTTATTGTTAATGGCAATAGATTTCTCATAGCTCTCTATTGCTTCATCGTATTGTTCCTGCTGATATTGAAGAAGCCCTTGATTATTATAAAAAGTATCATTGTCGGGCTCTAGTTGTAAAGCCTGTTCTAAAGCATTAGCTGCATCTTTATAATTTTTTTCACCCAAATAAACCAAAGCCAGTTTATTATATAAAGTTGCTACTTGAGGATCTTGGGTAATCAATCGCACATAAATTCGTTCTGCTCGACGATACTCCCCTGCTTGGGCCAAACGATCAGCTCGAGCTAAAACATCTCCCTCGCCAGTACCTTCGTTATCTGTTTCATCTTTATCTAATTGACGCGCATCATGTGATAAACGTTTAACCACTTCCTTTTCTAAGGGAAGTTTATTAAGAATCATGACTAGTAGGATAATTGTTGCTACAAAAATAATTAGTTCTAACATGGCCATTGACTAAAAATTATACCCTTAAATTAAATAGTATTGATTAAACCTTCTTATTATAGCAAACCTACAGTACTGAAAGCAGGGTGGACTCCAGAGTAATCCTAATATTAGCATTAGCGTTAAGGGATAGAAGTGCCAATTGTAATCTATCGATTAATTTAATCAGGTCATCGGAAGAGTATGTATTTGACAAATCTGGCTTTAAAAAAGATTGTAGGTTTAGTTTATTCAGCCAAATTCGACGAGTTAGATTTAGCCATAGTTCAACTAGTTTTACTGCCTCATCTCGATCTTTAATATTGGCCATTTGTAACATCTTCACAATATCTTTATTAAGTAACCAATCAGGAAATTCGGTCATGTTAATCAACTCCTTATCTAATAGTTCGGGATTATGAATTAATCTATTGGCTATCCCAATTGCTCCATTGGCCAATAAAGTAATTTCTGTGGTTTTTTCGGTTTGACGACTATTTACATATTCCTTAATCTCGGTATCACTTAAATAGCGCAGTCGTATTGTTTGTACTCGCGACAATATGGTTGGCAGTATCCGCGAAATTTCTTTGGCCGTTAAAATAATAACAGCCCTTGCAGGTGGTTCTTCTAAAGTTTTTAGTAGGGCATTGAGAGCTTGGGGACTAAATCGATCAATATTTTCTATAATACCTATTTTTTTGGATGACTGAACGGGTGATAAGTAAATCAAGTGAATGAAATCGTCCACTGATTTTTTCCACAGGTTTTCATTATCATCCCCACTATTACTTATTAAAATATTTTCAAAGATGATTGTATCGGGATGAACTTTATAAACATTGTCCTCGTTGTGCAAACTAACTGCCATTAACCGAGCTAAAAATCCCTTACCAACATGAGATGGACCCACTAATAAATATGCCGAACAGTTATCTGCCTCCATGCAATTAGTTAATAATTGTTTGGCTTGAGTTTGCCCAACCAATAGGTCTAAATTTTTGGTTAATATCTCTTTTTCCATCACATATCATCATAACAAAAGAAAACCCCTCAAAGATGAGGGGTGATTATTTCGGAGGGGGTCTCCTCTATGATTTTTGAGGAAGGGGAACAAGGAGAACCAAGGCTCCCGTCAACACAAGAAGCACTGGAAATACACATACTATGATGGCACTAACCCGCAACTGGGATGCCACATCGGATCTGAAACTGATGCTCCACCAATATGTCTCCTTCAATGGAAGAGAGAACTGATGAAAGATATCAGATCCGAACAAGAGGGCAGCCGCCATAGCAATTCCCAGAAAGATCAACACCCAACCAAAAGATCGCATTTTACACCTCACTGTCAAGATAATTATATTATACTGCAAAACCCCCTACCTGTCAATAATTATCCTCTCCAGGAGCAGAAAATCAACTATGTTGCTTTATTTACTAGCAACTGCCACTTTAGCTTTTTCAACCACTTTATCGATAATGCCATATTCTTTAGCATCCTTTGGTGACATATAATAATCGCGATCAGTATCCTTTTCGATTTTTTCCATCGATTGTCCGGTATGCTGAACTAAAATATTATTCAGAATCTCTTTAATGCGTAAAATTTCTTTAGCCTGAATATCTATATCACTAGCTTGGCCTTGAGCACCACCCATTAATTGATGAATCATGATACGCGAATTTGGTAAAGCAAACCGCTTACCTTCAGCGCCTGCGGCCAGAAGTACAGCTGCCATCGAAGCTGCCATGCCTACACACATTGTCGAAACATCACAATTAATGTATTGCATTGTGTCATACACCGCTAGTCCAGCTGTCACCGACCCCCCCGGACTATTAATATACATGTGAATATCCTTTTTGGGATCTTCGCCTTCTAAAAATAAAAGTTGAGCAATGACTAAGTTAGCAATATTATCATCAATTGTTTCCCCAATAAAAATAATTCTATCCTTTAAGAGCCTGGAATAAATATCAAATGCCCGTTCGCCGAAGGAAGATTTTTCGATAACCATTGGTACTAAATTCATAGGTTTAGGAGATTAAAAATAACTGCTTCTATTATAACAAATTTTATTTTTCTACCACCATATCCATCTCAAATAACAATTATTTGCCCGTAGCAATTTGCCAAAGTTTGTCAATCGCCATTTGACCAGAAATCAAGATTTTTAAACGTTCCCGCTCCCAATTTTTTTCATATTTTTCGGAAATTTCATCTTTTTCCTCTGGATATGTATTTTTTAACCTTTCGATTTCTGCTCCAATATCTTTATCGCTAGCTTCGATATTTTCTTTTGCACGAAAGGCGTTAAGAGCCAATCCAGCTATTACTCTTTTAGTAGCAGTTTCTTTCCAATCTTCCCGTAACTTTTTTTCAGTAATATTCATTTTTTGCAAATACTCCTCTAACTCCATCTTTTGGTGTTCTAATTGATGCTTTAAATCATGTAACATCGAGTCAATTTCCTGTTCTACTAATTCGTCTGGCAAATCAACTTTAGTTAATTTAATCAATTGATTAATTGCCTCTTCTTTTTGGCTATCCAATTCTTTTTTATCCATATCTTCTTTCAAAAACTTGGCAATATCATCTTTTAGTACCGTTAGATCTTTAAAATTTCCTGCCATTTTCGCTAACTCATCATTTATTTCTGGTAAAACTACAGCTTTAATTTTATGAAGTTTAACTGTAAATTCGGCTTTTTTGCTAGCAAATTCTTGTTTGTGATAATCTGCGGGAAATGTCACAGGAAAAGTTTTTTCTTCACCCGCTTTCATACCTATTAAAGCAGTTTCAAATTCTGGTAAAAACACACCGTCACCAACAATCATAGGATGATTTTTACTACTACCCCCTTCAAAAGTTTTTCCATCAATTTTTCCATCAAAATCAATTTCTACCCAATCTCCTTTTTGTATCTCTCGTTCTACTGGATTAAATTTGGCTTGTTGACGTTGAATATTTTTTAAGATTCCTTCAATTTTATCCGTGTCTACTTCTACTGTTTTCGTCTCTACTTTTATAGTGTTGTAATCCCCTAACTCTACTTCTGGCATAGTAATTATTTCTGCTTTAAAAATTAGTGGTTCTTTTAATGCAACCTTTTCTACGGAAATCTTTGGTGGTGAAATCGGAAAAACCTGTTGCTCTTTTAATGCTAAGGGATAGAATTTATTGATAGCTAATTCAGCTGCCTCGCTAACTAATCGCGTCTCCCCTATTTGATTCATCACTGACTCTAATGGAGCTTTACCTGGTCTAAATCCAGGGGTAGTTATGTTTTGCGATAATTTGTTCGCGGTTTGTTGAATACATTCCTTCCACTCTATTTCATCTAATTCAATTTTTAACTTAACGTTATGCTTAACTTGCTCTTCGAGATATGATTTCATCTGGTTTCGAAATTAATAGTATTACTGTTGTGAGTAGTACCACTCTTAACATATAACTTGGTGTAACTCGTATGTTGTCCCTTAATTTCACTTTCTACTCTAGTAGTATACACGCCTGAAGTGTTGGGTAAAAATGATTCTTTTAATTGATTATCAAAATAGATTTCAACTTTCTCTATGTTTAATTGTTTACCCGAATCGGTTAGTTGAGCAGTTAAATCTAAGGGAAAGAAGCTTTTATTTGGCTTATCCATCACTACCATATTTGATTGGCCTTGCCCAGCAATAATATTTATAGAAGTTTCCACAATACCACCGCTTTTTTTAAATAAGCGCACAGTTACTGTATGCGTTTTACCATCTAATACTATGGCTGTGACATCTGCCGTCCAGGGTGTAATAGAAGTTTTTTTAACCAAACCACTATCATAATAAAAACCCACTTCCTGAACGTTGCTTTCATTTTGCACAACAGCTCTAACAATAAAATTACCAGTAATTTGGGCACCGTTTTGAGGAGAGGTAATTTGAATCTCTCCAGTACTCGCCACAGAACCATCGTAATATTGTGTAGGGACATTATTATAACCGTTTTCTTTGGCCCAAGCTAAAACTGGATTCTCCCAAGCTGAGTTATCTGGTCTTTCAGAATGAACTTCGGTATAAATTTTATATTCTACCTGATCTTCTGGCCATCCTGCCGGAGCTAAATAATCAGTGCCTTTAACTACTCTAACTTTTTTATGGATGTTATCACTATCTGTTGGTACATTCCATCTAGCAAAAATTTCTGTTTTGGTAGAAGTGGTGGCATCAGTGGGTAGCTTACCTGACACTTCATCAACAACCACGCTCCGAATACCATCAGGCACCGTAAATGATTTGACTGGCATTTTGGCTGTTGCTTGACGCATATATGCGTTCCAAATAGGTGCAGCTACTGTATATCCTGCTGCGTGATCCATTTCTGTATTATCATTATTACCTACCCATACTCCCGTCACTAAATCAGGAGTATAACCAATTGTCCATCCATCACGATAACTTTGTGTAGTACCTGTTTTGGCACAAACTGGTCGACCAGACAAAGTTAAATAGCCACCCATTGGAAAACCGGGCGCCCTAGCAACATCATCACTCAATACATTATTAACAAGATAAGCTGCTTCTGGGTCTAAAACCTCATGGGATGTTGCTGGTTTATTTTCTTCGAGTATTCTACCTTTTCGATCCTCTACTTTTAAAATTGACATTGGCTCTGCTCTTTTTCCTCCAGTCGCAAACACGCCATAAACAGAGGTAAGATCAAGCAATTTAATTTCAGCTCCACCTAATACCAACGATAAACCATACCTATCTGGTTCTGTCATCGTAGTAATACCCATTTTATGAGCTAAATCGATAGTTGGATTAACGCCCGCATAAGCCAATGCTTTAACGGCTGGCACATTCAAAGAATTCTCTAATGCTTGGCGAATAGAGATAGGCCCTCTAAATTTATTATCATAATTAAATGGGTCGTAACCTTGGCCAAAATCTGTATGTACATCCATTAACATAGTGGCTGGACTGTAGCCCTTTAAGAAAGCAGTTGCATATACCACTGGTTTGAAAGCAGAACCTGGTTGCCGCTCCCGAAGCGCTACATTAACATACCCACCAATCGATTCATCTAAATAATTAGCCGATCCTACCATAGCTAAAATCTCTCCCGTAATAGGATCGATCGAGACCAGAGCTGCGTTGCTGGCTTTGTATTTATCTTTGTTAGCTTGGGCACGCTCTGCAATGATATCCTCTGCTATTTTTTGTTTATCCCAATCTAATGTTGTAGTAATTTTAAAACCACCTTCTTCTAGTAACCTCTCTCCATATTTATCCGCCAATAATTCTTTGACATACATCACAAAATGTGGAGCTCGAATACTATCCCTTTTAGGCAGGAAGGCTAATTCTTGAGTTTTAGCAATTTCATAATCTTTATCATTGATATAACCCAGTTTAAACATTCGATCTAATATCCAATCTTTACGTGGTAATAAGCGTTTTTCATAATCTCCTCCATAGGGAGAATAATACGTTGGCGCTTGAGGTAAAGCTGCTAATACCGCTGCTTCTGCTAAAGTTAATTCTTTTACCGATTTACCAAAATAACCTTGAGATGCTGTTTCTATACCATAATAGGCATTACCATAAGGTATACCATTAAGATACATTTCTAAAATTTTATCTTTAGTATAAAGCTTCTCTATTTCTACAGCCAAAATAAACTCTCGCATTTTACGAAAAATAGATCTACTAGAAGTTAAAAAACTATTTTTAACATATTGTTGAGTAATAGTACTACCACCCTGAAACCCACTGCCAGTTAGAGGTTTTAAAATTAGTCCTCGCAATAATCCCTTAACATCAAATCCACCATGCGCATAAAAATTGCTGTCTTCTGCAGCTAAGGTTGCTTGTTTAACAATTTCAGGGATTTCATTAAATGAAACTAATGTTCGTCGACGTTCATTATAAATGTCATATAAAACCACGCCGTTACGATCCAATACTTTTGTTGATTCGGTAGGTTTTTGGATAGTCAAACTGGTTGGATTAGGTAATCCAATACTTAAGACTGCTGATAGGAAAGAAAGTAGTAGAATTACTGTCATAAACACGCCTAAAATTAATTTAGGCATACTTTGAATACCTATGCGTCTAAGCCAATCCGACATTTCCTTTTTGCGTCGACGTAATTTAGCTCGCCGCCGCCATCTCCCCCTTATGACTTCTTGATTTTTTCTAAACGGTAATAGTTCTCCCACTGTGGTTCTCCTTGGTTACAATACATATTATATATCAAAGCGCCGACTAATCTAAATCAGGTTTTCTCCTGTTCTGCTATAATCAAAACATAAGGAAATACCTATGAATAAACAAACGAACAAATTAATAGATCACCTTGTCGATCACAATGTAACCGAAATCATTAGTCGATCATCTTTATTAAAGCGCTTGGAATCTGGTCAAAAGTTGCGTATCAAATTAGGAGTTGACCCCACCAAGCCAGACCTGCATTTGGGCCATGCAGTCGCCTTGTGGAAATTAAAAGAATTCCAGGATTTAGGACACACGGTAATTTTTTTAATTGGAGATTATACCTCCAGAATTGGTGACCCCAGTGGACGTAATACTACTCGACCAGTTCTGTCTGAAAAAGATATCAAACAAAATACTAAAACTTATCTTGAACAGGTAAGTAAGATATTAGACATTAATAAATGTGAAATTCGTAGCAATGGGGAATGGTTCGCTAAAATGAGTTTTGTAGACATTATTCAACTTTTGGGCAAAGTTACCGTAGCCCAAGTTATTGAACGAGAAGATTTTCAAACACGCTTAAAAGAAGGTATTGATTTAAATATGCACGAAATTATTTATCCTATTATGCAGGGTTATGATTCGGTACAACTTAAAGCTGATATTGAAATAGGTGGAATGGATCAAAAATTAAATATGCTAATGGGACGTGACTTGCAGCGCAAGTTCAACCAACCCGAACAAGAAATAATAATTATGCCTCTTTTAATTGGTCTTGATGGAACCAAAAAGATGGCTAAAAGTTTAGATAATTACATTGGTATTGCCGAATCACCCGCAGATCAATTTGGCAAAATTATGTCTATCCCGGATAACTTAATGCTGGATTATTGGAAATTATGTACAAATATTACCGACGCTGAATTAGCCAATATTACTAACGAACTAAACTCCAATACCAATCCGAGGGATATTAAAATCCGTCTCGCAAAAACCATTGTTGCCATATATCACGATATGGCAGCTGCTAATAAAGCTGAAATAGGTTTTATTCAAACCTTTCAAAAAGGTGAATTGCCTAATGATATTCCTACTATAAAAATTCCTTTAGAACCAATCTCCATGATTGACCTATTGGTTGCTACAGAATTGGTAGATTCTAAATCTGAAGCTCGTAGAATGATAGACCAAAAAGCCGTTAAAATCGATCAAGAATTGATGACTGATCCGGATCAAAATATCACTCCACAAGGTGGAATGGTTATTCAAATTGGTAAACGTAAATATATTAAACTACAGTAGTTTAAGCTCCTAGTAGATTGTTTAGCACGCTCCGTAGATTACGAGCTACACCTAGGCGGTTTCTCACCTGGCGCCGGACTTTCCACTGCTTTGCCTTAGGAAGGCGGGCTCGCCGGCTGATATCAAACCTCATTCCCGCAAAGTTGATGATTGATTCGTTTTTATTCATATTTTGGGTTAAACCTATATAGCCAACCCCCCTTGAACTATTACTCTATTATACTACAATTTTCAGGTTTGATCAAGAACTTTTTAGCTCCCAGAGCGTAAAATCTATGTTTTTTCTCCTTACAGCCTCCATTAGTCAACTCCCCGGAATTGGCCCTAATTTAGCCCTTAAATTCGAAAAATTAGGGGTTTTGACTTTGGATGATCTTATCCATTACTACCCCCGCAAATGGGAAGATTTAAGCGCTATCTCCCCCCTTATTCAAGCTCAACCGGGACAGAAAATTACTACTCAAGCCAAAATTTTAACTATCTCCCACTTCCGCTCTCCTTATAAAAAAATGTTTATCACAAATGCTGTAATCCAAGATGATAGTGCTTCTATGCGCGTGGTTTGGTTTAATCAACCCTACCTGCAAACTGTATTGAAAAAAAATATTCCCTACTACTTTAGTGGCCAAATAAATAGTTGGCAAAAACAACTGACTTTAATGAATCCTGTTTTTGAATTGGCTGACCATTTACCTCTGCATGCTGGACGTATTGTTTCCATTTATCCCGAAACTACTGGGATTTCTAGTAAAATTATTCGGCGATCAATTAAAACATTACTAAACACTATCAGACATATTTCAGAAATCTTACCAACAGAGATTACAAAAAAATATAATTTAGTGCCTCTGTCTTCTGCTATGGAAAATATCCATTTCCCTGCCTCAAAAACAGAACTCAAATTAGCGCGCCACCGATTAAGTTTTGACGAGTTATTTTTTATTCAACTAAGCTTATCTTTTATTAAACAAAATTGGGAAAAACAATTAAGTCAGCCGATCACTTCTGCTAAAGATTTTATTTCCCAATTTCAAAAACATTTAAACTTTGTTCTAACCGATAGTCAAATTAAGGCCATCAAAGAAATCCTGCGTGATTTGTCATCTTCCAAAGCAACTAATAGATTGTTGTTGGGTGACGTCGGCTCCGGCAAGACCGTAGTAGCAGCTGCTGCTATTGTGACGGCTGTCCAAAATGGTTATCAGACAGCTTTAATGGCTCCGACCGAAATATTAGCTATCCAACACTATCAAAATCTTAAACCATTATTAGATAAATTTGGTATTAACACCACCCTACTTACGGGTAGTACTAAGTTAGCAGGTTATCCCAAAATCGCTGCCGGCAAAATTGATTTAGTGGTAGGCACTCATGCTTTAATTCAAAAATCGGTAATTTTTAAAAACTTAAATTTAGTGATTGTTGATGAACAACACCGATTTGGTGTGGGTCAGCGCTATCAATTAAAAAATAAAGCTACTAAGTATATACCCCACTTTATCAGTTTAAGCGCTACTCCTATCCCCCGTACCATCTTTTTAACTCTATTTAGTGACTTAGATGTTTCTACTTTAACCGAAATTCCCCATGGTCGACTACCCATTATAACTCGCTTAGCTACTTCTAATAATCTTGTTAGAATCCAAACGCTTATCAAAAAAGAGGTGGCTGTTGGACATAAAATTTTTGTGATCACTTCCCTGATTAACGAAGATACGAAAGCCGAACGGGCTTCTATTGCTTCCGAAATGACGAATTTAATCAAGCTTTTCCCTCGCATAAAAATCGCTGCCCTGCATGGCAAAATGTCCGCCGAAGCCAAGTTAAAAACTATGCAAGATTTTAAAGAAGGTGCAACTGAAATTTTACTCGCAACTTCTGTTATTGAAGTCGGAATTGATATTGCCAAAGCTACTGTTGTTTGGATAAAAAATGCCGAACGATTTGGTTTAGCCCAATTACATCAATTGCGAGGTCGTGTAGGTCGCAGTATTTATCAATCTTATTGTTTAATTGAAACCAAGGCCAATGATCCGGAAACTATGGAACGACTCCAAGCGTTCATTCGAATTAATGATGGTGCTAAATTAGCCCAAATGGATTTAGCATTACGAGGTCCGGGGGCTTTTTTTAACACCCAGCAATCTGGATTTTTGAAATTAAAAATTGCTAACCTAATGGATAAGCAGTTAATTAAAATCACTCATCAAGCTGCACGCAATCTTATCAAATCAGATACTTTACTTAAGAAATATCCAGAACTTAAACAAAAAATTCAACCCAATCTTCTGCCTCACGCAGAATAAGCTTTGCTATACATGAAGATTAATTATTTTTTCTGTTGTAATCTTCTGCTAAGCTAAATTTGTTATGCCAAGTCATGAAAAAATTCTAGATAAAATTGCTTTACCTTTAGGAGCAATTCTTACAATAGGATTATTGTTTGGAGCTTATTTCTTAATTAAATATTCTGGTAATACTGCATTAAAAACTGATCCTAACGAACAATTAGTAGTTGATGTTGCTGGAGCTGTAGCAAATCCTGGAGTTTATAATTTTACCAGTAATCAGATTATTGAAGATGCTATCCAGCAAGCCGGTGGTTTGACTGATCAGGCCGATTTAGAACTTTTGGCTCACACTGTTAATAGAGCAAGTGCCTTACAAAATCACGGTAAAATTTATATACCCATTAAAGGGGAAATTAATCTTAGCTTGTCTGATAACTTCGTTGGTTTTAGTGGAACAAACGTTGCAACTGTAAGTATAGTTAATATTAATACCGCTGGTTCCGCAGGATTGGATACATTACCGGGTATCGGGCCAATTACTGCCGGACGAATTATTGATTATCGAAATCAAAAAGGACTTTTTAAACACAAAGAAGATATTATGAATATAGAAGGAATTGGCACTGCTAAATATGCTAAACTAAAAGACCTCATCACAGTATAATTCAATAAGGTTTATATCTAAGGACGAGTGGCGAAATGGTAGACGCACTAGCTTTAGGAGCTAGCGGGGCAACCCATGGAGGTTCGAGTCCTCTCTCGTCCACCACATAGTATTCAGTAAATAATTGGGAAATTTTATTGTAGCCAGACCACAAAAATTGTTTTTCCCAGGTAATCTAAATTGATACCAGCTTAGATTTACAGTATAATACTTAGGAAATGGTGGACGTTGACAAGTAAGACTGGTTTCGGAAAAAATATTTTCATTTCAATCCGAAAACAGAGTAATTATTAATATTATATTAATGAAAGGAGCCGCATATGCAAGGAGACAATCTTCTTAGCAATTGGGGGGCCGCTGTGCTTACCCCCTTACAGGACATCTGGTATCGGTTCATAATCTTCCTGCCTAATTTAATTGGCGCTTTGTTGATCTTGATTATCGGTTGGATCATCGCCAGTGGCTTGGATAGATTAGTGACCCAGATCCTTAAACAGTTAAAGCTTGACACAGCGCTTAACAAAGTCGGTATGAAGAATTTCTTCCGTAAGGCCGGTGTCGACTTTGAAACTTCCGATTTTATCGGAGGATTAGTCCGGTGGACCATTATTTTAGTTGCTTTCTTAGCCGCTGCTGATGTGTTGGGCTTGGCCAGAATAACTGATTTCCTTAATCAGATATTAATCTACATTCCAAACATCTTTGTTGCAGTCGCTATTATGTTAATTGGTATGTTAGCGGCTAATTTCTTTGCCCATATTGTCAGAGGCGCCGTTGGAGTAGCTAAAATCCGTTCCGCTAATTTCTTGGCTACTGTCACTCGGTGGGTAATCTGGATCTTCACCATTTTGGTTGCTCTCAACCAATTGGGAGTTGCTAGTTTAATCATCAATTACTTGATGATGGCAATCTTCTTTATGATTGCTTTAGCAGGTGGTTTAGCTTTTGGCCTTGGTGGTCAAAAAGCTGCCGCAGAAGCACTGGAAGATTTCCGCAAAGAGATCAAGCACCGCGATTAAGTTTACTTTAGTAATTACCAAAAACCCGCATATTAGCGGGTTTTTGGATAGAATGGTGTATATTTAAAATATCTTTGTACCTTGGAGGTGCGCAATGGGAATAGATCAGGAAATAGCTACTTCTTTCGATCGGGAAGTTGAGGCTACGCCGGAATACAAAATCGCTCTTGTTTTACAAAACATCTCAGAAAACCAATACGATGATGCGGGTGCTATAATCCTGATAGAAGGATTTGAGTATGATGTAATCAATAGGTGTCGAATTATCATAGATGCCCCATGGGCTGCGGTATTCTTCCCCAGATACGAACTGGCTTGTAAAAAAGTAAACCGAATACCACATCCCGATGTTATATCCATACTCACGCGCCACACGAGCTAATTACTCTTTTGCGTCAAACAAACCCAACTACTGTGATGTTACCCCATCTTCATTAGGTGGGGTTTTGCTTTATTTCAACTCGCCCAATTTTACTGACACTTGCATTTCTTTACCAGCACGTAACAATTTAATAGTTACTGTATTTCCGGGTTTGTATTTTCTTAAGATAGAAATAATACTATTATCTTCATTAATATTTATATTATCTATGCTTAATAAAATGTCATTTTCTTTGATCCCTGCTTTATCAGCTGGGCCACCTGGGGTAACTGCAGGTTGATTGGCGCTATCTCCCCGGGTAACTAAAGCACCTTGACTAACATCGATCTGATTTAGGGCAGCAATTTCTTTAGTAATATTTACATAACGAATCCCTAACATTGGTCGAGATATTTTACCAGTTGCCAAATATGAATCAATTGCTGATTTAACACTATTGATTGGGATAGTAAAACCAATCTGATTTCCTTGTAAATCAATGGCTGTATTAATTCCTATCACTTGACCAACTAAATTAATCAAGGGACCACCTGAATTACCAGGATTAATTGTCGCGTCAGTTTGGATTAAACCTTCTAATGTTTCTGATGTACCGTCATTGCCCCCAGCTGTAATTGTCCGCCCAATAGCGCTTACTACACCAGCAGTAACTGTATTCTGATATTCACCCAGGGCGTTACCAATAGCAATAACTCGTTGTCCTACTTTTAGGGCATCTGAATCTCCCAAATCTGCCACTTTTAAATTATTAGCATTAATTTTTACCAATGCCAAATCATTAAGAGGATCTTTTACTACTACTTCGGCATCATAGCTTTTGCCATCAGAAGTGAGTACTTTGTAATTTGCTTGATCACTAACAACATGCTTATTTGTTGCAATTAATCCATTGGCCTTAATAATAAAACCCGTACCGGCTCCTTTCTGCTCAAAACTACCAAAAAAGCTTTGCACATTACGAGTTGAAACAATACTCACTACCGAAGGAGATACTTTAGCCACAGCATCGATTACTGCCGAATCTTCCTGCAGAGTAATAGTCTCGCTTTTATTAATTGGTTGCAAAGCAACAGATCCTTTATACCAACCACTCCAAAAAAGTAGGGTTACCAATAAAGCTCCTCCCACAATACCTCCAAATAAGCTGTACCAAAAATAATCCAAATGCTTTTTGTCCATAAGATCTCCTAAGATTTAGTTATAAGATATTGGGGGCTAATACAAATAACCAATCAAAAATAAATAACCCCATCACTAATACAAAAGCTATTCCAATATATTCAAAAGCGACCCGCACCGTCAAATTGCCCCGTAAATAATGAACTACCAGTTCAGAAAATAAATAATAAATGACTAAAAATAAAAATGCCTTAAAATAAGCATTTTTATACCAAGCACTAGTCATCCATATCACCTCTTCTCCAATAAGGGCTAATACTGCAGCATATAGCCAGAATTTTTTAACAGATAAATCTTGTCGCCAAAATAAAAGATAAAGCGCCAATGTAAGTTGAATTACGGTAGCTAACATTAACCAAAATACACTTAAATTATAAAAACGCACTAGCAACATTAATGACAATGTGGATACGAAAAGAATCAACAGATCAATTGATCCGAGCCAATTAATGGCTGGTAGATTCCATTGTCCATCATCAATGCGTTTTTGGTGGCAATAAATAATAAACGCAACCGCTATACCAATAATGATAATAGATAGTTGTGCCTGCCATAAATTAAATAAAGAAAAAGCCAAAAACCCAACTCCTGACATTACTGCCCACAGAAGTTCTGCCGCAAATATTCCGACATCATATTGAAACCTTGCATTACCGATCCACCAAGCAAATAAAGCTACTATAATAATGACTGCTGCTACCCAACCAACCAATAAGGTGGGTAACCAGTACATTGCCTCTAATAGGCCTAATAAAAGCGTCTCTAAGAGGATCAGCTTACGGTAATGCCATAACCAATCCAAAGATATCATATTAATGGTGTTTAACTAGCATCTGCATCACTACCTAAAACTACTCTGGCCAGAGCACCACCAATAGTAGCTTCAATTTTATCAGTGCCGACTTCAGCTCGTAAACTTTCTGCCAATCGACGAACTTCCCAAAGTTTGTCTCCCCCACTTAAATCATAGACAATGGTTTTAGTAAATCCTTTAACCGTGTTATTACCAATGGTTATTATCTTATAACCGTCTTTTTCCAATTGAGTAGCTATCCTTTTGGCCAAACCCGTGATATTAGTGCCATTTAATACTTCCACCTTTAAGGGATCTTTAATAGATTGTTGTTCAGTTGGTATAGTGCCCGATAATAATTTTGTTACATAGTCACTAATTATCTTAAAATCATCTCCCGTCGGTCGTAAGACATATATTTCGTCTATTTTAGTGCCATATAATAAACCTGTAGGTGAATCATCAAAAACCTTAGTAACCATCTGAGTAACATCTATATCCTTAAATAAAGTTACCAATCGCTTCATTTCCGTTAATTTTAGATTAGTCTCAAAATTATTGGCAATAATTTCAGTTAGAGCAATGATTTTGGCTGGATTACTTAGGAAATCTAATTCACTTAATTTATTTTTCACTGCCATAATTACTTTTTGCTGACGATGTGCCCGATCAAAATCGGAAGTCGATTGCCGCGATCTAGCGTATTTTAATGCCATAGCTCCATCCATGGTATATGTGCCAGCTTTAATATCCACTACTTGATAACCACTATTGGGAGCAGGATATTTATTGTCATACAAATCCTTATCAACCATGATTGTAATTCCACCCAATTCATTAATTAATTTTTCAAATCCTGAAAAATTAATTTTCACATAATAAGATGTAGTTAACCCCAATACCTCCCCAACAATTTGGGTAACTAACTTACCACCTCCCTCGTTTTCTTTGTTGTCACCAATTTCATATACGGCATTAATTTTACTATTACCATATCCTGGAATTTTGACATATAAATCTCTGGGGATAGAAAATAGAAAATTAATACCCGTCTTAGATGTTTCTGAAGTGACGTTTGCAAAAGCATCTGTTGTGATTGCTGTAGATAAACTTGCTACTATTACAGTATCAGTCAAATAAGGACCATCGTCTCCCTCTCCAGGAATTCCCATTAAAACAATATTTACTCTTCCCTCATTTTCTCCAATTAAAGATACCGTACCGAATGAAAATAAATCTTTGAGAAAATTTTCTTGAGAAACGTGCCATCCACTTACAGCCAACTTAACACCAAACCAGCCCAATAATAATAGGATGATGACAACTAAACTAATACCCAAAAATCGCCTACCCTTTTTGGGTTTCTTAACAATATGTCTATCTTTTTCATCTACTACAATGGTTGGTGTTTCATGAGTAGTTGCAATCCGCTTACTCATTCTGCTATGAGTTTTTATATCCTTTTTTCTAATTACCATTCAGGATTCCTTTTAAAGTGTTAATACCTATTTAATATATCAGAAATAAATTGACAAAAGAATATCTACCTCATCACAATAGAAGCACAGGCGCAATCAATCCTATGACTACATCACCTAATAAAAAACTTACCATTAGTGCTAACAGAGCCCACATTAAAATATCCTGGACTGCTGCTTTTTTGTTAGTAGTGATTGGAATTATCTCGTTTGTTTATGCAGATGGATTTACCATTCTTTACCGTTCCGGGTTAAGTTTAATTACTCCACATATTCAATTCGAGATTAAACCTCAGAGCACAATTATTCCAGCCAATAGCTCTATACAAATCTATATAGATGCTCAGATTAAAAATAGCCAAGATCAACTATTAGAAGGGTTTGGCATTGCGGTAACTATCTTAAGTGGTCAAGCTCAGCTATCTATATCTGATACTTTACCCACTGATATTTCGCAACGCTGGTGGCTCACATCCCCTTCTCATCCCCAAGTTGTTACCCTGTCTTTTACATACAAACATTTAATTAAAACATTAGTTATAGATGTGTATGACCCTACACCTCCAACCGTACCCACTATCAAAGCCCCGATTAACGATGCTATATTTAGTACTGCTACACCTATAATATCGGGTGAGGCACCGACTGATACCCGGGTGGAAATTTATATTGATGGGATGTTAAACAGTGCCACTGATGTTAAAGATGGTAATTTTTCTATTTCGTTACAAACTGCATTAAAACGTGGCAAGCATATACTTTATGCGACAAGTTTAAATAAGTATCAAGTCCGTAGTAATCGTTCTGATACATTAACGATTGATATTCAAACTCCAGATCCGGAAATAGATTTATTAAATCTCCGTATTAGCCCTAAAATAGTTAAGGCTGGGCAATCCTTCCGAATTTTTGTGCCTATATCTTCTGATATAAACAATGTAGAGTTGATTTTAGAAACTGGAATATATACCCTGCAAGATATAGACAACTCCAGTGTATTCAGCGGAGAAATTCCTGCTCCATCTAATCCAGGATTATATAGTTTATCTTTAGTTATTACATCTAATAGTGAAGAAAAGATATTAGTTGAAAAAGTAGCTTCCATACAAGTAAATTAATCATTTTTCGCTTGACAAATCACAACAATTATGATAGGTTAATGACTAGTTATAAAGAGTATACAAATCAGTTTAAAATACAAAAATATAGTACCAGAAAGGGTAGCGACCTTTTCTTTCATGGCCTATTCTTAAACCACGAGGAAACTTATTAATACCTCCAGCAAACGTCCTTTTCTTTTCCCTGATTCCCGTCGAAGAAAGGATAAGAAGATTAAGCTACCGTCAACCATTGACCTAATCCGACAGATCGGACGGAAAAAATATGGGCTCAAGACCATTAAGTTAAGCAAAAGTTCTGGTAATAAAAGGTCATTAAATCTGCATCAGATGAATCGCAATCTGGCGATTTATAATACTCGTTGGTGGATTATAGGACTAGCTATTGTGGTAATAATTTCTGGATTTAAAATCTATCCCCAATCAGATATTGGGGGTGGACAAACTGTTGGTAGTCCAGCTAAATATCGGACAATTGTTCAGTTGGCTTCCACAGCTGGTATTGAAGAATTTGGCAACCCTCTTTTTGATAATGAAGAATACAGTATTCCCTTAGATAGTAGTGGTGACTATTTCTTCAAAACCGGACAAACCGAAACTATCATCAGTCGTAGTACACGTAAAGAAACTATTAAATATATTGTTAGATCGGGAGAAAGCCTCAATACCTTAGCTACTGATTTTGGGCTAACAGCACTAACTTTAAAATATGCCAATAATTTGAGTAGTAACACGCTTAAAGTTGGGCAAGAACTGCGCATACCCCCTATAGACGGTCTATATATCACTGTTCAACGCAACAATACACTTGGTAGTATTGCTAACCGTTATAAAGTTAAGGTTAATGATATCGAAAAATATAACGGATTAACTGTTAGCGGTACGATTATTACTGGGCAAGAATTGTTAATTCCTGGCGCTGTGATGCCAAAAGCTCAGACCTCTCTTACTTCCGGCAGTAACATCAATGTGCCTAATTATAGCCCAGTACCTTATTCTGGTAAATTTATCTGGCCGACCGAATCACCCACTCATTTTATTAGCCAAAACCCACGTAAAGGTCACATGGCTATAGATCTTAATCGACTGAATGGATGGGGAATCTATGCTAGTGCGGCTGGAGTTATAGCTACTAAAACTGGTTACAATGGTGGTTATGGTAATTTTATTTCCATTAATCATGGCAGTGGTTGGGTGACTTATTATGGTCATTTGTCTCAATTTAAAGTTAAGTCCGGTGACTATGTTCAGCAAGGGCAACTTATTGGAATTATGGGTAGCACCGGTCGTTCTACAGGAACCCATCTCCACTTCGAAATTCGGCATAATAATACCTTGCTAAATCCATTGGATTACTTGCCTCGTTAGATCTGACTATGGTCTATCCTGCCACAATTAAAACTATGTAAAAAAATAATCTGCAGTATATTAGTGGTTGTTTTTTAAATATTCATGTCGCACAATATAAACATGAGTGACTTATTTACACATATTGATGATTTTTTAGATTACTTAGAAATTGAAAAAAATCGGAGTTCTAAAACTATCGAAAATTATGCTCATTATCTAAGTAGATTTGCGGACTTTGTTACTTCTAACAAATCTAAAAGATTTTCCCCCGCTCATATCACCTTACCTGTTGTGCGTAAATATCGACTTTATCTAAATCATGCCAAAGATAAAAATGATCACAATTTAAAACTCATTACTCAAAATTATCACATTATTGCCTTGCGAGCATTTTTAAAGTTTTTGGCTAAGCAAGATATATTATCTTTACCGGCCGAGAAAATAGAATTAGGTAAAACTTCAGAACGACATATAAATTTTCTATCATTAGAAGAATTGAATGCTATTTTTCAAGCTGTACCTGAAAACAACAAGATAGAATCTTTGCGCGACCTGACTATTTTAACAGTATTATTTTCTACTGGTTTGCGAGTTTCGGAATTGGTTAATTTACAACGCAAACATATCGATCTTAGACGTGGGGAATTTATGGTGCGAGGTAAAGGCGGTAAACCTCGCGTGGTTTTTTTATCGATAGAAGCTGTTCAACTTATCAAAACCTACTTTGATCGACGCACCGATAATGCCGAAGCAGTTTTTATCTCTCACCATGGTCCTACCAGACATCAGCAATTAACTGCTCGTAGTGTTCAACGCATTGTCCAAAAATATGCTCTATTAGCGGGTATAGCCAAGTCGGCCACCCCACACGTTTTACGTCATTCATTTGCTACAGACTTGCTTATCAATGGTGCTGATATCCGTTCCGTTCAAACTATGTTAGGACATTCCTCAATTACTACCACACAAATTTATACACATATCACTAATAAACACCTGAAAGAGGTGCACAAGGCTTTTCACAATCGACGCAAGATAGTAAAGGGAGTAAAGGGTTAAAACTCAAGTACTTCTTCAAGAAATGCTTTAGAACGAAGATTTTTTTCCAACATATAATCAAAGAAGTCAACACTAATTTTGGTAAACTTGGATAAACTATCCATTAAATTAGTTTGATCTGTTTGCTGACAAAAATTCTTTAACGGACAATCCACTACTTGTTGTAAAATGTCTAATTCTTTTGGTGTTAATACTGTAGTATTGGGATCACTAAACCAATGATCACTATCCAACAAGCCACCTAATGCCACACTAAAACCAAATTTTTGAGTGGTATCAACGAGTTTTTCACAAACAATACATCGGTGCAATTCCGGTTTAAATCCTAGAAGCGATAAAATATTAAATTCAAAAAAACCCTTAATAAAATCTAAGGGTAATTTAGTGGAATTAATTTCTTTTAACACTGTATGAGTTAACTCAAACACTTCGTTTGCTTCTTGGGTTTCCTCGATTAATTTATCAATAATTTCCGCTACATAGTAGGCCAAACCAATCTTACGTAAATTTAAACTAATTTGACGAAAACTTTCTATGGTATCAACTCCTGTTACTATATCTAAATTTCTCCCCTCTGCTAAAAGATACTCATTATGACGAAACAATTCCAAAAATCCACATAACTTAGCATTTTGCCGACGCATACCTTTGGCAATTACTCGAATTTTTCCCCTATCGGAAGTTAAAATGGTCAGAATTTTATCTGCTTCTCCAAAATTAATCCTCTTAATAATAATTCCTTTAGTTTTGATTACTGCCATATACCCATTCTATCAAAAAATCTTTGAAGATGGAGGTTGCCAAACTGGTATAGAATTGCTATTTTACTATGTGTAGACCAATAAATCACTCACCTTGATTAATATGGGCATATAGCTCAGTTGGTTAGAGCGCAGTCCTGATAAGACTGAGGTCCCTGGTTCGAGACCAGGTATGCCCACCATGAACCACTCACGTTTGTTCTAATTCATGGCACCGCCATGATATATAAATAAGTATATGAAATTTTTATTTTTTGTAGTTGGTGTTTTTGGTGGTACTCTGTATGTTATTTATCACCGTAAGATTACCGAAACTATTAACATTCCTATCGGTTGGGCAGAAAAATATTTTGGATCAGCTGGCACTTACACGGCTCATTTATTATTTGGTCTATTAGCAATTGTATTGGGATTTTTACTTGGTTTTGGCGTGATTGGCATTGGTTGGTAATTAGCATTAAAAAATTATCTTTCGCATATTTATGGGCCGATAGCTCATCCGCCAACTGGCGGAGGTAGAGCACCACGGCGTTCATCCCGCTTGAAATTTTGGGGGATGTAGCTCAGCTGGTTAGAGCGTCTGATTTGCAATCAGAAGGTCGGGAGTTCGAATCTCCCCATCTCCACCAAAATTTTCGTGCGGGACAATGTGGGGGTCCGGAGTTCGAATCTCCGTCGGTCCACCATAATAGTTTTATATTTAAGAGTCCTGTAATTGTATAACGACTCTACGTCACTACTCTCTTGACAACTTTGTTATAATATAAATATAGGGTATTAAATCACCTCTTTAGAACTAGGAGGTCATTGTTAATGCGTAGATTTTCTATACCACGCGTTGCACGCTGTAGCTCTGGCTGTACCCTATGCCCCGAGAGAATCTAAGCTTTTTAAAGCCCCTCTCGGGGCTTCTTTTTAATTAATCAACTGAAATTTAAACCATTACATATTTAATCTATGATATCAGGTAAATCCACTATGACCTGATTAATAAATTCATTTAAGAGCATCATATTGGCAACTTTTGTTTCTACTTTTTCGCGAATTAATCTTTCTAAGGGTCGGGCACCAAAGGCCGGATCATAACCTTTTTCAACCAAAGCATTAATAGCAGCATCCGAAACCTGTAAATTTATATTTTTACTTGTTTGCAACCGTTCTTGCAACTGATTAATCTTAAGACGCGCGATCTGCGCAATCTCTTCCCGTTCAAGTGGTTTAAAGATAATCACCCCATCAAAACGATTAATAAATTCCGGCTTAAATTCAGTTTGGGTTAAACGTTGAGTTAACTGGGTTTGAACTTCTTTATAAGGAGTATTTAGGCGTACTGCTTCTTCGATAAATCTAGCTTCAGCATTAGAAGTAGCAATTATAATCGTATGAGTAAAATCAATTTCATTACCTAAATTATCAGTCATTTTGCCTTCATCCAAAACTCGCAAAAAAACATTTAAGATTTCGTCGTGAGCTTTTTCGATTTCATCTAATAACACAACGGCAAATGGTGTTTGTTTAATTTTCTCCGTAAAACTGCCTCCAGCTAAAGCTAAGTCACCGGATATTAAAGGGGCACCCAATAAATTGTGAACTGATTCGCGAGTTTGATATTCTCCCATATCTAATCGAATGACTTTACTTTCATCACCAAAGTAGCCCCACGCTAAACTCTTAGCTAATTCAGTTTTACCCACACCAGTAGGGCCCAGGAAAAGAAAGGTACCAATTGGTCGTTTATCAGTAGCTGACACACCCAACCGGGTACGTTGTAAGGCCTCTACCACTGCCACCACTGCCTCATCTTGACCAATTAAGCGTTGATGGATCTTATTTCCCAAATTGGCTAATTTATCTTTTTCCTTTTTATCAATTTCACCAATAGGCACATTAGTTTTTGAACTCATAATCATACTAACTTCTTTATCTGTAACTACTTGGATATGGCGTCTGGATGCGTAAACAGCCGCTTCATCTAAAAGATCCTCTGCTTTATCGGGTAGTTTACCTGTATGAATATATTGTTGACTAAGCTGCACAGCACTTTTAATAGCTGATAGGGTAATCAAAACTCCTTGGCGGTTTTCGATCCCACTACTTAAATCTTCTAATACTAGGATAGCTTCATCTGCATCGAGCTCTGCCACATTAACCCGCGAAAACCAATTCATTAGGTTAGAATTATTTTCAATATATTTTTTATAATTTAACGGATCAGCAGTACCAATAAGTTGTAAATGATTATTCTGCAAAACATCCAATAAAATAGCCGATAAACCAAAACCTTCTTCAGATTTAGCTTTGCCTAATTGATCTAAATTACCGATGAATAAGATTGTATTACCAGATGAAGCTGCTTCTTGTATGGCTTGAGAAAATAGCTGTTGAAAATTATTTGTACTGGCACCAATTAGAGACCCCACATCTAAAGAAATTAACTTATAATCAGTTAATGCTGGTATATCCCCTTTTAACATACGCAGTGCGATATCGCCAATAATAGCAGTTTTGCCTACTCCCGGCTCACCCACTAGAATAAAGCTGTTCTGTTGGCTCTTAGATAAAATCTGAATAGCTTGTTCAACCTCTTCTTGACGGACTCGTGCAGAAGTTAGATAACCCAACTTAGCTAATTCGGTTAAACTCTGACTAAACCGATCAAGAACTGGCGTTGCTTTAGCTGTCCAAGTTTTATTAAGATTTTTACGAGGAGTAAATAGATCGTGCAATAAACCAGAGTATGACATTGTGATATTATAATTTAAACCTTTCTTTGACCAATCTACTACTGCCAAAGCTTCAGCTAATTTAATTTTTCTATCTTTTAAAAGTTGTGCCAAGTTAGTTGAAGTCATTAATATGCCTTTCAGTAAATGTGTCCAATTTATAGAAGATTGTGCCTGTGCTGCCAATATAAAAGCTTGAGTTAGGGCCGGGTTAGCTGATTCGGTTTGTTGACTTAATAATTCGATATCTAATTGAGTTAAATTCAAGCGCCAACTAGTTAGCTTACCACCCTGATATTTAAAAATAGTTTGCAATAAATGACCACTGGTTAGTTCTTTGTGGTTACTACGTTGATAATTTAATAGAGCTTGCCAAAAAAGCTTTCGAGTGGGTTGGTCTAGGTAAGTCAAAAAAGGTTGCTGATTGCTCTCAGAAAGAGAAGGTTTATTGCCACGTAATCGATATTGCCAATAACCCCAACCAATTAACCAATAGATTGCTATACTAAACCAATTGCTTTGCCAAATAGCCAACCAAGTATTGCCCATTTCCCACCAATTCATACCAACTTCCCAAACTGCCATTACAATCATTACAACAGCAATAATTGTAGTTATTGTCCAAGAAATTTGTAACCAACTTATCCAAGCCGCACTGGGCCATCGATGAGTTAATGAATTATATTCGCTATTCATTGTATTAAAACAACGTTTTAAATATTAATAAGAAAGGTAGTATCAACCAAACAAGAGTTACTAATCCGCCAGAAATTAAAATTAATAAATAAACAATAATTGTAACAAATACTCGCAGACCCCTAATTAAAAAACCAATAGTACGACCACTCCACGTATAATCGCCAAACATTGGTTCAATCGTTAACCATAATTTTAAATTAGCCCAGAATTGCAAGTTTGATTCGAAACTTAACAACAACTCTTTTGTAAATCTTAAAATTGTACAAGGAACTTCCTTGCCCCACCAGACAATAAAATTAATACTTTCTTTGATGGGAATTAACCAGGCCTGTTCCATTTTTGTTTATATTTTTAGATAACTTACTATTAGTTTATTATATCATAAAATATTAAAAAGGTCAAGGCATATCTCCTGACTAAAAAAGCCAGTCTCCTGGCTACTTTTAGCTTTACAACTAAGAAGTAACTAAACAAGCAACGTACATATCAATAAATTAATATTGATGCGGTCTGCTTCTTAAAAAGAAGCTGGAATATCAGTGATTGGATGCCAGAAACAAGGGTTGGCCTTGCATCCAGCATCCAACCACAGATATTCAATTGTTCTCCCTAGAAAGGAGGTGTTCCATCCGCACGTTCCCGTACGGATACCTTGTTACGACTTCACCCCAATCATCAGCTTCACCTTAGTTCTTATAAAAAGAGTTTCGGGTGCCTCTGACTTTCGTGGTGTGACGGGCGGTGTGTACAAGACCCGAGAACGTATTCACCGCAGCATGGCTGATCTGCGGTTACTAGCGATTCCGGCTTCATGCAGGCGAGTTGCAGCCTGCAATCCGAACTGGGGGTAGTTTTTAGGGATTAGCTCAATCTCGCGATTTGGCAACCCTTTGTGCCTACCCATTGTAGCATGTGTGTCGCCCAAAGCATAAAGGCCACGCTGATTTGACGTCATCCCCACCTTCCTCCCTGTTAACCAGGGCAGTCTGTGGTGAAAAATTTAACACCACATGAGGGTTGCGCTCGTTATGGGACTTAACCCTACATCTCACGACACGAGCTGACGACAACCGTGCAGCACCTGTCACCACTGTCCGAAGAGGGCTCGCATTTACGCAAGCTTTCAGTGGGATACAAGCCTTGGTGAGGTGCTCCGCTTACCATCGAATTAAACCACGTGCTCCACCGCTTGTGCGGGTCCCCGTCAATTCCTTTGAGTTTTAATCTTGCGATCGTACTCCCCAGGCGGGACACTTAACGCGTTAGCTACAGCACTGGGGGGACCGAAGCCACCAATGCTTAGTGTCCATAGTTTACGGCGTGGACTACCGGGGTATCTAATCCCGTTCGCTCCCCACGCTTTCGTGCCTCAGTGTCAGAAATGGCCCAGTAGACTGCCTTCGCCTTTGGTGTTCTTCTCGATATCTACGGATATTACCCCTACACCGAGAATTCCATCTACCTCTGCCACTCTCCAGATCAACAGTTTCCAACGCTTTCCTCCAGTTGAGCTGGAGTCTTTAACATTAGACTTATTGATCCACCTACGCACTCTTTACGCCCAATAAATCCGGATAACGCTCGAGCCCTACGTATTACCGCTGCTGCTGGCACGTAGTTAGCAGGCTCTTATTCATAAAGTACCATCATAATTTTTCCTTATAAAAGAAGTTTACGACCCGAGGGCCTTCTTCCTTCACGCGACATTGCTCCATCAGGCTTTCGCCCATTGTGGAAAATTCCTCACTGCTGCCTCCCGTAGGAGTCTGGGCCGTGTCTCAGTCCCAGTCTGACTGGTCATCCTCTCAGACCAATTACCAATCATCGCCTTGGTAGGCCGTTACCCTACCAACTAGCTAATCGGACGCAGGCTCCTCCTTGGGCAATAAATTTTTCATCCGAAGACATATCGAGAATTATCTCCGCTTTCGCGGAGTTATGCTCGACCCAAGGGTAGATACCCACGTGTTACTCAGCCGTCTGCCATGTATATCCTTGCGGATCACATTCGACTTGCATGTGTTAGGCATGTCGCCAGCGTTAATCCTGAGCCAGGATCAAACTCTCATCAAAAAGTTTGAAATCAAAAAAAGAATTTGGATTACGTACTGTCTAGTTACTTCTTAGTTGTCAAGGTAACTTTTAGAAAAACTAAGTTATAAAGAAAACCCCACCTTAATTGGTTTGGGACTTCCTTAAGTAGTTCCTAATTGGAAATCCTGCCTTAATTCTCCTTTTTAAATAATTAATCTAGCGAATAAAATTATAGTCCCCACAGGAGGATAAGTCAAGTAAATAAGATTGGTTATGTAAAAGCGGGGTTCTATTCAGTCAAATTGGAGAATTCTCTCTTAAATTGGTTTATCACCTGCCACGGTTGATAATACCTTGCTTTTACGTTCTTTATGGGTAACCGCAAATCCCATGTATTTTCCCAGCATGAGCCGCGTTTCAGCATCTAAAGCAGGAATGGAACCAAAAAATATACCGGAAATTGGAACTAATATCCATTGAATAATCATTTCAATATTTTTGAACTTGCTGTATTTTTTGGGACGAGGAGGTAATAAGGCAAATGAAATGAAAGTTGAAATGATAATTCCAATCCAAGTAATACTAAGCATGTTACGAGCTAGTACTGGTAAATTAAACGCCAATACTGTAGTACGAAAATTCTCATTAAGTAAAAGTGGCATCCATCCACCCAAAGCAATTAACAGCGAAGAAGTAGCCCACGAGACGTGTCCTTCTAAAGTACGAAAAGGATGAATAATGCGTTGGCGCCACGTCAATTGCCCACGAGTAGAGAAAAATTTTTCTACTAAATAAGGAAAGTGCTCAATCCCCCATGCCCACCGTCGTTTTTGAATATATTGGGCACGCAAAGTATCCCACCAACTTTTGCCGAGTACTGCATCCATTGAAACGGGAGTAAATATTGGCACAGCTTTGTGGTTGCCATTGTATCGAAAATAAGCACGATAAAATTGCATTGAATCATCCGAAACTACTTGTCTATCATAAAAATCAATATCCACTAAGGTCTTTAAACTCATGGCTTGAGAAGAAAAATTAATCAGCCGATAAGGTCTGGTTGATTCGATCATCTGCCAATAAGAAGATCCTAACGCCACCAATCGATTTATAGCTGGCACATCCCAAATATTATTATTAAACAGGGGAATTGGTTGATAACTACGAAAAGTCCGCTCGGAATTCATAATATATTGATAGGTAACACACCCTAAATATTCATGATGGGGCAAAGTGTCAGCATCGAAATAATGTACCATTACATTGTCATAACTGATTCTTTTTTCATCAACATAAGCTTGTAATAATTTTCCAGCCCAGTAACCATTGGCTCCTTTCTTTTTTCCGTCTGGCTCATCGGGATGTACAGTTACAATAAAGTCCCAGAAAACATTCTGATATGCTCGACAAACTCGTTGTGCATCTTCTCTTACTCGATCACCTCCACGTGCTTCTACCGTCAATAAAATCATAATCTTATCTTTGGGATAGTTACTAGCTAAACAAGCGCGAACCGAAGCTTCCATCACTTCGTAACTTTCCTTATAAACTGGGTATAAAAATACGTGGTAAAGTTCCCGCCAGGACTTTTGTTGATTGGAAAGAAAACGCATTTGTTCGACTTGCTCCCACTCTTCTTGTAATTTCCAACGTTGCCATCCTTTAGTTAAATGAAACTGATGGAATAATTTATCCGACCATGTGAAAATATCTTCTGTTGCCCTACAACGTTCCAACCAATTGATTGCCATGTTTCTTTTCAGGTGCACATACCCGGAAATTAAATGGCCACCCATTACCAGAGCTTTTACTAACCAATAGGTATCAAACACAATAATAAAATAAGCCACACCAGCTGGCCATACAAAAGAAAAAATTATTGGCAATGCCAACACAGTCCATGATAATGCACCTGGTAAAATTTCCCAAAAACGTCTGGCCCGATAAGTCATCTTATAAGCTCATAGTCATTAAGGATATGGCGATCCCCAAAACAATAATCTGTAAAAACAAGGTCGCCCCCATTAATAACCAGGCACTTAGAATATCCCTGGAATAAATTTTAAAAATCAACCAAGAATTGCACGCTAAAATTAATAAATTAAATATTGGCCAAAGATAATCTTTTAACCACGCAAATATCCCTAAACTAAATCCTAACGGTATGGTTAGAGTAATTGGATAGGGAGCAATAAAAATAATCCAAATGAGCCAAAATACTAAATGGAAAAACCAAAGAAAATAAATTAGGAGGTGCAGGGTTTTTTCTCGGCGTTTAAGCCTGCCCCACTGATAGAATACTAAACTACCTCCACCCCAGTTAAATAGCCGCATTGGACTCATGGTCAAACATTAATTGATTTGATGATTATTCTTTAGAAAACCAACCGGAAACCAAAATCAGTATAACTGGTAAGATTAACCACCAAGAATAATAAGCCACTAAAGGAGCTGCTAGAGAAGATTTTTCTATAACTTGTTGCCGAGTTTCTTCCGGCAAAAAATCTAGAATTGAAGCCGCGATCAAAGCAGCGCTTAGTATACCATAGACTAAGGGTATAGCTAAACCCATAACTCCTGCATTTCCCCCTAGTATACCGGTTAGCCATCCGCTTCTTAGGGCCACTATTAACAGTACCAAGGAAAATAAAGCAACTTTTACAATAAATACTGATAAATTACCGTGCATCCAACCAGTATCCAATACTCCTGATTGTTGAGAAACTACCTCAAATACACGAGCTCCCCATTGGTTGGCAATAACTAAGCCAACATAGGCGCCTAAAATCGTAACCATAATTTTATCTTTGCCCATCAAAAATCCATAGATAACACTAGCAACAAAGAACACTATTAACACTAAATCCCAAGTTGGCGCCATAAATTAAATAATTTTTAAACCCCAATAAAACTGGTTTCACCATAACAAAAATCGCACTGCGAGTAAATAGTACAAATCATTTATTGTTAGTAAATTCATCATTTAATTCTTCTAATAATCTTTTTTGTTTTAATGTTAAACGTGATGGTACTGTAATTTCAACTTTAATTAATAAGTCACCATAATTAGATTTGTTCAAATATTTAACCCCCTTACCTTTAAGACGAAAAACTTCACCACTTTTTGTTCCGGCTGGAATTTTTAAAGTTAATTTTCCAGTTAATGATTTTATAGAAATTTCACCTCCTAAAACAGCTATTGGATAAGAAATTTCAATGGCGCTATATAGATCGAAACCCTCTCGTTGAAAATCACGACTTGGCAAAATATGCACCGTGATATATAAATCACCTAGTTGCCCTCCGCGCCAACCTGCTTCGCCCAATCCAGAAAGTTTAATTGTTTGACCATTGTCAATACCAGCAGGAATCTCTACATCTACCATCGTTGATTTAGATTTACGGCCTTCGCCATGACATTGCCGACAAAGTTTATTGGGTTTTTCACCCAAACCACGGCATTCTTCGCAAATGTATGTCTGTGCAAAAGATCCAATAATAGTTTTTTGAATCTTCTTTACTTGACCAGAACCTCGACACACAGAACATTGCACTAATTTACTATCAGCGGATCCTTTGCCAGCACAATCCTCACAAACTACCGATCGATTAATACTAACTCTTTTTGAAGTACCAAAAACTGCATCAGTAAAACTAATCTGTAAATTAGCTTCTACATCTTTACCGTGTTTTATACTTTCTGGATTAGTTGATTTTCTGCTACCGCGCCCACCCGCAGCGCCTCCAAAAAATGTATCAAAAATATCACCAAATCCACCCAAATCTCCAAAATCAAAGTTGCGAGAAAAACCAGAAAAATCACCTCCTTGCCAACCGGATTGAAAACCACTACTATCTGCTGTACCAAATTGATCATATTGGCGTCGACGAGTAGGGTCTGACAAGATTTGATAAGCTTCATTAATCTGTTTAAATTTAGCCTCAGCTTCTTTATCTCCCTTAGTTTTATCAGGATGATATTTTAAAGCTAACTTGCGATAAGCTTTTTTGATATCATCTGGAATTGCTTCCCGATTAATTCCTAAAATAGTATAGTAATCTTCTGTTGCCATAAAATTTTTTATACAACCAAATCCGTATCTACGCTTACAATAGATGAATTTATATGTTTGCTGTATCTGAAACGGTTATCTGTAATCATATATACAACTATGGCACCACTACGGCATCACCAGTAGCTGCATTGACCTGCACCTTAAAAGAAGCACCGGAAGCATCGGTAGCCTTATAGGCAACTGACCAACTTAATTGTTGTTGTTGACCAGCGGCTGGATAGGCTAGAATAATTGAAACTTCGAAAGTTTTATGCTGAGACCTAAAAGTAGCACCCCCCCTCTGTTCGGCCGCTACTAAAGCATCCGCATAACTCTTTTTCCATTGATCCATTGGAATTGGTAAAACATCGAAATCGAAATTAAAATCAGTTTTTGGCATAATAATGCGCTTAGCCGGTGAGCCATTACGTGGCATATTAATTAGATAGAAATTGGCTGGATCTGAAGGAGTAGTATAAATATACCAGTTAGTATCTAATCCTGTATTAGCTAATGTATTTATGAATTTTGAAGATACGATTGTAAGTTGCAAATCAGTTTTAGGTTGTCCACCAATCACCAGAGTTTTAATTTGAGTAGTTGCATTTGCAGTTTCTTGTTTTAAAGAAGCTAACACAGAAGCCGGATCTGGAGCTCCACTTTCTGGTGGAATGACATTAGTTGGTGGAGTGTTATTGTTAATATCATTACCAACTGTATTATCAACGGTGTTATCAACTACAGTATTATCAACAATATCATTGTTTATAACCCGGCGCTGACATCCCGCCCCCATTAAAATTAGCGTTAGCAGAACCACTAAGCCAATCCAT
>Ga0180007_10001445_pt1 | contig 32413 bp, 27 predicted proteins | sample MM_PC_MetaG_FD_121122 | JGI IMG/M metagenome (GOLD analysis project Ga0180007, IMG submission 121122) | Groundwater microbial communities from the Aspo Hard Rock Laboratory (HRL) deep subsurface site, Sweden - MM_PC_MetaG | ecosystem: Environmental > Aquatic > Deep subsurface > Groundwater... | reverse complement strand
AGGCCAAACCCGACAGTGCAACCCCAAAACCGGCATCTTTTAAGCCCACCTGGAATTGCTTTGCAAGGTGGAGCACCTTTAGCTGAACGACCTTGCAAAGCAATTCCAGGTGGGCTATGCCGGTTGTTTGTTTTGGGGTTGTACTGTTGGGTGGCACGGGTGGTGTTGGCCGGAGTGATCCTCGATCATGCGCCGCAGGCCAAAGATACCCCGGCACGGAATACCTTGGCCAAATCTGACTTACCGGGCCGGGGCATAAGCGGGGCAGTATCCCGCGTCCACTGTGGCTCGCGGAAGCGGTAACTTACCGGTAAAACTGGCATGAGTTTTTGCCCCTGAAAGAGGAATGTGGTTTGGCGGGAAGATGCGAAAGCCGTGACAGTTTTAACCGGAATCCTGGTCAGGTGTGGCCTCCGCGCTTTTGCGGTGGGCACCACTTTAAGCAGGAATTGGATTTACTCCCGGCACGCTAACCGGACAGGCTCCCAGGGTAGTTTCTGGGTGCATGGCCGGAGCACGAAACCCGGAGTCTGCAACAGCGGGGGAGCACGTTTCAAGATAAGCTCGCCCTGATAGTGGTCAAGGTAGCCATATTAACCAATTCTATTATTCAGGCGAAAGTTGCCACAGATGTGAACTCACAAGGTTTATGCTATGCTATGATGTTATTATCAATGACGGAGGAGTCAGCAGGAATGTTATGAGCGATAGCAAGATACAAACAATGATTCAATTCCCGGATACTGATGAGCTTAGACATGAAGTTCACTGGGTTCAGCCTCAATTTGAGGCGGTAGATGGTTTTGAAGAAAAAAACATTTGGGATCCAGCGGGCTTAGTCGTGTGTCTGGGATTCATGGACGATAATGGGTCTTCTATTATTGGCAGCGGTGTGATGGTTGCTCCAGGATTATGCTTGACTGCGACACATGTCATCGAAGAAACTCTCGTAAAACATGGCTTCATTAATTCAGTTGTCGATAAGAATATCATGCGGTTGTGGCGTAATGTTGCGTTTGATGCATTTATAGGTGATGTTGAAGTTGTTCCTTTCGGAGAACCTAGAATAAAACGCTCCGATGTCTCGCTACTCTCTTGTGCTCCAATTTCTGATCACAACGATAACCATCCTATATTGATGTCTCATGTCGAAGTCGCAGTACCAAAAATAGGTGAGAGATTATGGACGGTTGGATACAGGCAAGTTGCAAATAATGGAACACCAAGAATAGCTGTCTTTATTTCCTCAGGATTGGTAGTTGATCAACACCTTGAGGGAAGAGGGAGCTACATTACGGGACCTTGTGTTGAAGTTGCAATGAAAGCGCTCGGGGGAATGAGCGGTGGACCTGTATTTAATTCAAAAGGTAATGTGGTTGGAATTGTTTCTTCTTGTTTAGAGGGACAAGACGATGACAGAGGACCTACATTTGTATCACTGATTTGGACATCTCTTGTAGCTGAAATATTTACTCCTTGGCCTTCAGAATATTGGCCGAATCAGATTGGCGGGCTACAAATCGGAAAGAAACTAAATAGCGCTAAAGTTCATGGCTCTGCAGAAAAGAAAGAAGGTGGTGTCATTACTCTCAAACTTCTGGAGCAGGATCGTGAAGAAATGACGGCATTGCTAATAAGTGAAATTTCGGATCTATACGATGATGAAGATCAAGATCTCGAAAGCTTAGCTTATGAAGCATTTACATTGTTTCTTGAAAGAGAGGGTTTGTACAGTCTATCGTCGATTGAGACTAAAATGTTTCGGAAATCGTTAGTTGAAAGCGACTCTGCTGAAATTATTAAACTTTGTGAGTGTATTGATGCCGATTGCCTTGAGGGTATTGAGGATCTTGATATTAAATCTATTCAGAAGTTGGAAAGCGGACTACTGAGTATTGATGCAACATTCAATCTCCGCGGTGTGACAGTAGTGTTGGAGATGTCTAAGCAGGAATATCAAAGTCAGAAAAGTCGAATCAACTCTAAACCGTCATTTTACGACATAGACGTGATGCAAGACCGGGTGCTACTTTCTCATTACGCCAGACCGTACTTCCGTGTAGGTTTCTCGTACGACCAGGAAGCAGACTACTGCGACGACTTTTCTGTCTTTGTGCTACGCACAGATGTCTGAATCACTGTAGGAGATGCTATCACTCAGGTATTTAGTTTCGTGACACCCCACCCTGCCACCAATACTGCCGACCCCATCATCAGAAACACAATACAACACCCATTGTTACCTTGTGGCTTATTAGATCCCTTCTGCTTCTTGTCCTCATCAAAGAGAAGACACATCTCATTGACGCCATCGCCATCATCGTCGAACAAGTCCAATGGGTCTTTGTCAAAATCTTCCATATTTTCTTAGATCTTATCCATCAGTGTTTCAAAGCTATCCGCTACGGTAAACTCCACGTCGGTACCCAGGGCTGCAAAGTGTTTCGTCCCGCACTTAATCTTCGCCTGCTCGGCAGGACGAAGCATATCAAACATGGTGCTGCCCTTTGACTCAACCACAAAATAGAGTCGTTCAGCACCGTCACAGTTAATCAGCACCGCCCAGTCAGGGTTATATCCACCCAGAGGGGTGTCGATTTTGAACCATCCTGGAAGCTTGGCATAAACCTTGACATCTTCACTGGCTTCAAAGGACTTGGCAAATCCTGCCTCTATGTCGGAATCATATACCACATAGTTAAAAACCGACTTCTTTGCTTCAAGCATGTTCTTGTGCAGGTAACCGGTCAGCTCCTCATTTTCAAACAGCTCCTGGGCGTAAAAATGGCTGGCGCCAATCTTCTGGTATTTGATCCCGTCAACAATCGCGTGGCGCATCTGATTCTTGATAGTTATTCCCACCTCATCAATAAATTTTTGAGGATTGTTTTTGAAACTCTGTAACTTGTCACACTTAACCAATATCTCCGCCAGGGTCTTTCTGGTCAAATTCGTTTCATTTTGTAGAAAGCTCAGAATATCCGGCAGCTTAAAGTCCTGTATGTCATAGACGTGCTGGCTTGTCTCTTTCTCATCCCCTTTAAGACCACCTTTGAGCACCTTCACCTTGTCTTTTTCGTAGATAAATTTGGTTTTACCAACAACCAAATTTTCCCTTATGTGTTCAGCACACCTCGTAACCAACTCACCTACGTCAAATTGCACCCGGAAGGTGGTCTTGTACTTCACTCGATCCCAAAGTTCTTTGAACTCTTCTCCCAGATAGACACCCTTGTTCAGGGTCACGATCTCTTTTTTACTTGCATCCTTGATATTCAGACCACTGGTCACCTTTTTCAGCCTAGCTAAAATCATACCGGCATGTTCTGCCATTTCAGGCGGCAGACTCACCTGGTCTTCTTTCAGATCCTGCAGGAGACTGTTTTGTACCTTGCCGTTCTTGTCGATGTACTTCTTATCAAGCAAATGCTGCCAGATTTCTTCAGAACCCTCTGTCCCCAGCACTGTTTTTTTATTGTCTTCACCTTCTACCGGGATATTGGCAAAGAGATGATCATCCACCACACCAAACCGAATCCCCTCATCCTCTTCGATTTCTTTCTGCAGCTGGCTAACAAAATCCTCATAGGATTCATTGGCCATAACGGTGAGCGTGTTCACATCGAAACCATAGACCCGCTCCCCTTCCTGATTCACGGCAATCCTTAAGCCCCGGCCTATCTCCTGCCGTTTTTTCATCACCGAACCGGTCTCATTCAGGGTGCAGATCTGGAAGACATTGGGGCTGTCCCACCCTTCCCGCAGTGCAGAGTGGGAAAAGATAAACTTCAGTTCAGAATCGAAGCTAAGGAGCTTTTCCTTATCCTGCATGATCAGCTTATAAGCACTGCCATCGGCTACTGCTGTACCGCCACCCTGTGATTCCTTAAAGCGGCCCTCACCCTTGGCGTCTTTCTTTTTGTCCTTGGCAAAATAACCATCATGTACCTCCTCGGCCGGAGTGGCCCCCTCCACCTTATCAAAAAGGGTGTTGTACTTTGGGCTCTTGACCAACTTCTGGTACTCTTCCTCAAAGATCAGAGCGTACTTGCCCTTTCCGGGGTTGCCGTCTTCATCGTAAGCACGGTAATTGGCCACTTTGTCGATGAAAAAGAGACTGAGTACCTTAATCCCTTTCGGGGTCATAACCAGTTCCTTTTTCAGGTGTTCTTCAATGGTTTTACGTATTTGTAAGCGTTTGAAATCCTCATCGTTAACTCCACCTATTGCTTCACCCAGGCGGACAAACTCCTCCTTACTGGTAAAATCGATAAATTCACTGCCAGGCTCACAGAATATCTCGTTTATGATATACCCCTCATACACAGAACGACCATTACTGAGCTCATGCAGATCATCCCCACAGCGCACCCATTTTTTCACCCGCTTTGTCTTACCGGCCTGTGTCTTGTCAAATTCGATATGGGCCTGGATGGGGCTCTTTCTGTTATCCACTTTGAGGAGCTTGATATAGGGCTTGTTGTGCCCATCTTTAACTTGGATGGAAGCCACCTCGATCTGCTTGACCAACTTCTGCTCATAGGCGTCAATGGAATCAAGCTTGTACATCAAGTTATATTTTTCTTTATGGGTGGCCGAATAACGCAAGGTGCAGAGAGGGTTTAAGGATTTGATCGCCTCTTTTGATTTCGGTGTGCTATCCACACTCTGGGGTTCATCAATGATGACAATAGGATTAGTGGCCTGGATAAACTCAATAGGTTTACTGCCACTCATCCGGTCATTGGGACGGTGGATGATATTGACCTGGGTCTCTTTGGATGGATCATCAAAACTTTTACGAAAGGCATCAATATTTATCACCATGATCTGGATACAATCGTTGGTGGCAAAGTTACGCACCTCACCCAACTTCTGGGAGTCATAGACAAAGTAGTCATACTGAACATTATCGTACAGGCCCTTGAAATGCTGGTCGGTGATCTGCAGCGACTTGTACACCCCCTCCTTGATGGCAAGGGAAGGCACCACAATAATGAACTTTGTAAAGCCATATTTTTTGTTCAGCTCAAAGATAGTGCGCAGATAGACATAGGTCTTGCCTGTGCCGGTCTCCATCTCAATGGTGAAATCCTTTGAGCCCAGCTGCTTTACCTGTTTGAGGCCACTGTTGAGCTGAATATCCCGCACATTCTCCAGCAACTCATCGTCCAGCCGTTCCAGCTTATTCCCGACACCAAGACCACTGTCAAACATCTGCATCTGGGGGCTGGTTGTCGGCACGGAGAAATTGGTCTGCCGTACCTCCTGCCCTTCAAAGATCCTGGTGATGGCTTGGATCGCATCCTGCTGATAGTCAAGATCGGGATTGAATTTAATTTCCATGGATTCTCCCTCTACAGACTTTTCACATCTTCAATATCGTAACGCTTCAGGATCTGAATGGCATTGGTCTTAACCACATCATCCTTGAAACCACTGTCCTTGAAAACAACCCGCATTATCTCCGGTTCCAGTTCGTCTTTCAACTTGCCGATACCTTCTACCACATCCAAGGTAATATCAGAATCAAGACAGATCACCAGGGCACCGAAACCGATGGAGTAGACGGTTTTTTTACCAATGGTTCGTTCTTCTATGGGTAGGGTGAGGTCGAGGCCGTATTTGAGAAGTAATTCATAGAGGACATCTTCTTCTGTGCGGTCTTCTTTGATGTTATGGACAGCGTCGAACAGGGATTGGTTAAGGTTGTCAAAATCCGCATCCCAGGCCTTGATGTTAGAAGAGTCGAGTTTAAAGACCTTGAAACCGATATCGAGATTTTCTATGCCTTCTTTGTCTTTGTTTTCTTCGAGGATCTTTTCTCCTGCTCTGCGAATGCGTTCTTTTCCTATGTCGGCTATATTCTTGTAATCAGCTTTAAATGCTTCAGTTTTTATTCCGCATGGCTCAGGAAGTTGAATCATAATATATTTCTGATTGCCGTTAGGTATGTCTTCTACATTATGATGTATTGTTGCGTGAGCAGTGGTTGCAGAACCTGCAAAAAAATCTAAAACAATCTCATTTGACCGATTTCCAATATTTAATAATTGTCTGATTAAACTTACTGGCTTTGGGTTATCAAATATAGCACCATGTCGTTTACCAAAAATCTGTCTCAAATTATCTCTTCCTGTGGATGTACCACCAACTGTTTTATACGCTAATAGAGATCTTGGAACGAGCCCTCCTTTCATTTCTGATAAAAATTTTTTTAACCTAGGTTCTTTATAGGTATTGTTGTTTCCCCACCAAAGTCTATCTTCCTTTACATGCTTTTCATAAGATGCTCTTTCATAAGCCCAAGATTTTTCAATGGGCCATATCTCTTCACCTGATTTAGGGTGGATTATCGCGTAATTTAAATTTGGTCGCTCTGATGGCTTCTTAGGGCCGTGGTAGGAGCAGTCCATCCATTTACCACGAGAATCTTTGTCAGGGTTCTTGTATCGAGCAAGAGCTTCTTCAGTATAAGGCAGCCTTGAGATGGAATCACTAATCCAATTAATATTTTTTGCATAACAAAAAACATATTCATGAACATTACTTACACCAGCAATATTGTTGCTAGTAGTATACTTTTTCTCCCACACGAATTGACATATGAAACTATCTTCTCCAAAAATTTCATCACTAATTTTTTGCAAATTACCAGCTTCATTTTCATCAATAGATATAAATATAACCCCATCATCCCTTAGCAGGTTCCTTGCCAATTTTAAACGAGGATACATCATGCTAAGCCAATTAGTATGGTAACGTCCTGATTGCTCAGTGTTAGACGAGAACTTGTATCCCTCGTCATCTTTTTGTCCTGTATATGCCAAGTATGTATCCATGTTTTCTCTATAATTATCAGGATAAATAAACTCCTTACCTGTATTATACGGTGGATCGATATAAATCATCTTCACCTTTTTATGATAAGTTTTCTGAAGCAGCTTCAAGACTTCTAGGTTATCCCCTTCGATAAATAGATTCTGCGTGGTATCCCAATTTTTGCTCTCTTCCTTACAAGGTCTCAACGTGCCAGTGGATTGTGTTTGAGCCATGCGCCTGGCCTGGGACTTACCGTGCCAGGTAAAGTTATACCGTTCTTCCCGGTCCTCAGCGTATTCCCCAAGAGTCTCTTTCAACTTGGTAAAGTCAACCTTCTCTTCGCTGAAAATCTCCGGGAATATAGTTTTGAGCTTTTCAATATTATCGGCCACAATATCCTTGCTGCTACCATCGGTTTTGGGATCAAGTTTTTCCATTATTTTTTCCTGATTCATTTTCAGTTGGTGTTGAGACAACTTCTACCTTAAATTTGTGCGAGCCAGTGGCAATATCTTGAATACTTTTGGATATTTTTGCCAGCTCACGTGCGGTTTTCGCCATTGGTGCTTCTGTTGATATGGTTCCCACAAAAGATTTGACATCTAAAGGACATTTAGTGGGGGGCATCTCCTTGTTGTTTTTCTTAAATCTGCATGTGGCAATTATGTCAGAATCACCTATGGCAGCCATTAAACCACCATATTGCCCCCAGTCAATTTTACGACTTTCACCTGGACCAAGAGCGGGGATTCCGTTAATGAGTGGTCCTGTGGTCATTTTCTTTGCATTCTTCGCATCTGCTACTGTTAAACCAAATGCTTTTTCTGGAAGCGAATGGGAAAATTCAAACCTTATATCGTAGGCTAAGCCTGCACCCACATTGCGGGCAACAAGTTGAAGAATTGTCGCATGCTCTGGATCATGTACAACTGTAAGGACAACACAAGGATCAGAATGGGTCGCTAAAATACTTCTGGTAAGTCTTACATAAATAAATGTTAAAATTGCGAGAAGAAGTGTAGCAACAGCAGTTATTTCATTGCTCCAGTCTGTAGCTATTACAGTATTGACGATATCGACCATGGTTTCACACATAACAACCTAATATTATAATTTTAATTTCTGTGCTTCTGTCTGCTCAGTAAGCCTCTTGATCTGCATATTCAGCTCAACCTTCCTACTAAACTGGCTTTCCTTCTTGAGCGCTACTCGTAACTCCACCTGTTTCTGCTGAAGCACATTGATGATCTCCAGAATCTCCGCCCTGCCCCCATGCTTAGGATTGCTGGCCACGGCAGTAAAAACACCACTAAACTCAGCACAATTCAACCCAACAATCCGTTCAGTCAGGTCACTGTAAAACTCAAAAAAATTGTTATAGGAAAAACTGGTTATGGTGAGGCTGTCCAAAAAATCTTTTTCGTGATCAGCAGGCGATTCAAGATCAAGCCAAGGGGTATCCTGAAACTCCTCCACCATTATCTTTTCACGATCAGCCCGGTTAACTCGCTTTGCAGCCACATTCAGGGCCACGGCTGATTCATGGGCAAAGACCACTAGCAAAGGGTAAGGGATGGCTCGCTGGATGATCTGGGCAATCCGTTTGTAACGCTGCGGCTCCTTGAGGTTCACCTGGATAACAGCAATCTCATCATACTCCAGTTCCTCATCCGCATAACGGGCAATATTGATGGTGTCCGGCTTTAAGGTGTACTTCCATTCAATGTCTTCAATATCCTGGGTAAAGGCTTTTTTGTCAGTGGCGTTTAATTGGGCATTCTCGTAGAAGAGTTTTTTAAAAATCTTCTTCCCAAGATAGCAAGAATCGGGGATGGCCAGTTTTTCATACAGATCTATCATCGGTTGGCCTGATTAATAATGAGGTAACTGATAACCTCAAAATCCTCTATCCCCTGGAAAGTCTCTTTGGAGAGCACCGTACCGCCCCGACTAAACAGGCTCTCAACTCCTTTTTCTTCTTCTTTGCCAACTATTGAACGGATCGCGACTTCCAGCATGGCACGGTATTTATCCATGTTTTTTGTGTTGCTGGTTTCCGCATTAAAAAGGTCAAGCCCATTCTGGTCTGGTGTCGCTTGCCAGACACACTGTTTTTTGAGTACATCGAGAATCTTCTTGGCATGGATGAAATTATACTTAACTGTGTTATCCTCACTCACATAAATCAGGTAGTAAGGTTCAAGGGAATAGGCACTGTCTGCAGCCTGCTTGGAGTTGATATTTTTCAGACAAAAAATAACCCCTGGTTCAATTTCAGAATTAGGGATATTGCTGTCCAGGGCTGTTACTGCGTAAACCGCAGGAGGAGCCTGAGTAAGATCTTCCATATTCTCTTTCATGTATTCGGAAAGATCCATCCGGAAATCATTCAGGGTAAGGTCAGTGATGGAAATACTACCTGAAATATCCTCCAGATCCACCACATTATCCTGCAACTCTTTAAGCTGTTTCCGGCGGTATTCCAAATCGTTCATCTGCGTCTTTTCGTCCTGGTCAATGACGTTTTCTTCACCGGTTGCTGAAATATCAAGCAACACCATACGACCACTGACACGGGCTTCAAGATTGATATATTCATCCAGCTCCATATTGGGCCAGAAATTCACCAGCTGGATCTTCTTATTCAGCGAGCCAAGGCGATCAATACGACCAAAACGTTGGATAATCCGTACAGGGTTCCAATGAATATCGTAGTTGATGAGGTAATCGCAGTCCTGAAGGTTTTGTCCTTCTGAAATACAGTCGGTTGCTATGAGGATATCTATTTCATCTGTCAGGGTATCGTCTATCTTGTCCCGTTCTTTGGAAATTGGAGAAAAAGAAGTGATAATGGAGTTCAGATCTTTCTGAATTCCAGGAAGGGTAGTTTTATTGCTTCCTGTCCCAACAACCTGAGCGGAATAGAGTTTATGCTGCGTCTTTGCCCATCCAGCCACATTCTCATACAGATAGCTCGCTGTATCGGCAAAAGCCGTGAAGATGATGATTTTCCTGTTTCCGTCATTGAGCAGATTATCGCATTTATGGTTGATAATCTCTTTGAGACGGTGGAGTTTTGCATCTCTGTCGGCTGTGATTACCTTGGCTTCATTTAATAACTCTGCCAATTTCATGCGATCATCTTCCAGATCCTGTTTCCAGCGAACCTGGTCAATATCCTTGAGTAGAACTTTGATCTTTTTACCAATTAGAAAGGCTTCCAGTTCGGGGGTATCTATCTCGATATCTTCAATATTGATACCTTGGGCAGCATTATCATCATGGGCTTCGATTCTTTCCAGAAGATTATTCACCATGCCGAGCAGTTTCCCCAGGGTGAGGGAAAAAGAGTTGATGGAACTCTCCATACGTTTGAGCAGATTTACCCGCATAAGATGGATAAGACTTTGCTCACGATCCACCTGTTTGAATACTGAACCACTGTTAACGGTTACATCATATTTGCGGCTATACTCTTCACGTTTCTCCATCTTCACGTATTTAAGTGGAGAATAGGCACTGAGATTGAGCCGTCTGATAGTCTTGTTGATTTCTCTAAGAGCAGGGAAGGTGCCGTTGAGATCAATATCTTCCTTTATGTTGATTGGTTTTAATCGTTCCGGAAATTCACCTATCTCTGCAATGTCATAATACTTTTCTATATGCTTGCGGGAACGAGCGATGGTAAGGGTATCGAGAAGTTGAAAGTAATCGAAGTTCATCAACTCCAGTAGGTTTTTCACCTTGCGTGATTCGTCGTCCAGCTTGAGCCACTGATTAAATCTGGTTTGAGCTTTCTTTAGAGTCTGTTCAATACTGGCTATGCCAAGATCTTCAAAAACATGATCAACACCTTCTGTAATAAAGGCAACCTGGTTTTTCAGGTCATTCATCCTGTTGTTTACAGGGGTGGCAGAGAGCATCAGAACCTTCGTCTTCACACCTGCCCTGATGATCTCATCCATTAAACGAGAGTATCGGGTAATACCTTTTTTGCTGGAATTGTTATTACGGAAGTTGTGGGACTCATCTATCACGACAAGATCATAGTTCCCCCAATTCAGGGTCTCCAGGTTGACTTCACCTGACATGCCACGAACTCTTGTCATATCGGTATGGTTCAGGACATCAAAATTAAAACGGTCTGCAGCGAGAAGATTTCGCTTGTCGTTGACTGTATAAATCGTCCAGTTTTCACGAAGCTTTTTAGGTACGATAACAAGAACACGGTCATTACGAAGCTCGTAATATTTTATAACAGCAAGAGCCTCGAATGTTTTACCAAGACCAACGCTATCAGCAATGATGCAGCCGTTGTGCTTCTCCAGCTTGTCTATGGAACCGAGAACACCATCTTTTTGAAACTTGTAGAGCTTGTTCCAGACCAGTGTATCCTTAAAGCCAGTTTTGGTTTTTATGATCTGCTCTTCATCAAGTTCGCCCAGATATTCCTTGAAGATGTTAAACAGGGTGAGAAAATAGATGAATTTTGGCGAACGGTCCTTGATGATGGATTGCAGATGATCTAAAAGCTGTTCCTTTATATCGGATACTGCATTTTTATTCTTCCAGATCGTATCAAACCACTCCAGCAACCCCATGGTGCTGTCACTGTCAGTGAGACACATATTCATAGCGTGACTGTCTGACTTGGAATAGCCAAGGCCTGATGTAGTAAACGGAGAACTGCCTTGGATGGCGGTTGAACTACTCTTTTTTTGGATATGGAACAGATTCTGGTTCAGGGTGTGGGGTGTTGTGACTGCTCGTATTTCAGCTTTCTTTTCAAACCAGGCAGCACACTCCCTGGCGATGTTTGTCTGGATGAGTCTATTCTGAAAACGTCGTTCAAATTTATCACCACTGAGCCCCTGGAAGAGAGGCGAAAGCATATCTTCCGTTGCATTGGGAGGTTCAGAGAAAAGAAGGCGTACCCCTTCTACTTTTTTCAGCTCTTTTTGTAGGGCCTCAAAGCCGTAAATGGAGAATAGGCTGGATATGATGGACAATCTGGAGCCACTTTCAATATCCTCCTTGAGTTTATCTCCTAGTTTGCCTGTTTTTTTGTTGTCGAGCAACATCGAGTTGTTTCCCCATATAGAGCAATAACATTAAATAGTTAATGATAGACAATAGCGCATTACTCGAACAACTTTTCAGGTCTACTGTACAATATCGTTTTTAGCAAGTGTTCATAATTTATGAGTCCCCTCCAAATTGCTGAAAAAAAATGCACACTAATGTACCTCTAAGTGTCCCATAAAAAAATTCCAAATCATCAGTTCACAGAACCCTTGAGTACCTGACCAGGACTGAATTTAACCACCTTTTTAGCCTTAATCTGGATTTCCTCTCCAGTTTGGGGATTCCTGCCTACCCTGGCAGCCCTTTCCTTCACCGAGAAAGAACCAAACCCGATCAAGGCAACACGATCACCCTGCTTCAACCCCCTTTGAATAGTATTAGTCATAGAATCAACCGCCCGAAGCGCTGCAGCCTGACTGATCTTCGCATCCTTTGCCACTTCTTCAACAAGTTCCTTCTTTGTCATGCTCTTATCTCTCCAAAATCTTAAAATTACCAGCCGGAGCATACACCCTGGCCCTCTTAACAGCTTCGCCCTTCTCACCCTGGAAAAAGATCATCTCAATAACCCTTTCTCCCAGGGGGGCGAATATTACAAAAGACTCTCCAGTTCGATCTTGTCGCCCAAAATCTGGCCCCAGACCACTTCTCCCTCTTGTGCTATATGCCATTTTTTTCCATCCATGAAGTAGACATCTTTTTCAGTCTCAGCCCATCCTTTGAGCTGGACCAGTTCCCAGGTTGGTTTGTTTTTGTAAGGTTTCAACCTTGCGTTCAAAAACTTCCCGTCCTCGGGTATATGGACAAGCTTATCTTTTCCTCGCATCGCCAGGCCGGTTTGACCCTCTGTGCCGATAATCAGCCATTCCACTTCCTCAATTTCTCCGGTGTTCCAGCGAAACTTCCCTTTCACCTTGCATTTCGTCAGGCCCATGGAGATAAATTCTTCCACCATAATCTTAGGTGCGCCGGTGACATGGCCGATCATGGCCCGGATCCCGCCCACGGCTCCCATATATCCGCCACCCCAGGCGATCATACCGAAACAAATGAGCACTATTATTTCGTGTGAAGATCCGCTTTTGATTCTCCAGGAGCGCCGGAACACAACAAATAACTTCTGTGACCAGGGCGACAGGGCCCGGACTCCGGAAACTGTCCCGCAGTCGGCCAGAATATGTAAAATAGCACCAGCTCCAAGAAAAAATGCCGGACGCCAGAAATACCCGGCCAAACAAACCAGGATCCAGAGCCAGAACGAATGGAACGCCCCGCGATGTCCCAGCCAGCGGTTCAGCGGGATCGAGATGGGAAAGAAAACACGCCCTATAAATGACTGCGGGTGATCCAGGTCCGGGAGTATCGCCCCTGCAGCGATCAGACCCAGATGCACTTTTGAGGCTCCGGCAACCATGCCTATTGAAAGAGCTATGGCAATGTGTGTCGGGCCGGTCATCGTCGTGGTGCCTCCATCCCCCTGAACAGATAAAACCTGACTATCAAACCTACGCCCATCCCCAATCCACCCAGCATGTACAAAGAAGTGGACTCAAGGCCAATGGCAACATATCGGGTTATCATGACACCGGCCAGGCAAATCAGGATCAGCGGGGAGAGGTCTATCTCCTCCCCGCTCACCTTTCTTGCTTCCGGGGTCACCTCACCCCTCAAGGCGTGGAACAGTTGACCAGGTATCCCTCTGGAGGCGTGGACAGCCTCACCTATTGGAGTCCGTGACTCCAGGACAGGAGCTGCAGCTATGGCGATCCTGTTCATGACATCTGTAGGTAACGGTTTTACCTGGATTGCAGGGAGTCCCCACAGGAGCCGCTTGAGTTCTTCCTGGCGAAATGGCGGTACTCCGGCGGCTATTATTCTCACACGATCCCGGAACAACTTTAATCTTCGGAGTTTGGTGGGGGTCACTTTCTGGATATCGTCCACGATTAACCATTTATCAGTCTCCTTCAGAAGTGCCCGTTCCATCCATGCCACTTGCCATTTTGTCTTGCCTCTGGTTGCCCCTTCATCGTCCCTGACCTCCACCTCCCAATCCAGGCACATCTGGACCAGCATTTCCTTGACGGTCCACTCTGCACTGATAGTAGCGACATTTTTCTTCAGGAACGCACTGATCCATTCCAGAATAGCGGTTTTTCCTGCACCATGGGTACCGGTAAGGACAAACCCCCTACCCTCCTTGAGTCGTGGACGGACTTCCTCCGCCAGGAGCCGGTCTCGGCCCAGCAATTTTATCTGTTTCCACATATCCACAGTTCTCCAGAATCATCATAATTTTTCGTGCCGCGCTGTTCCGCTTTGCCCTGGCCTTCTCAATTTCCTTCATAAGATTGTAATAGGCCGTGATCCCCTGTGCACCACTGTCTATCATTACTTTCTTGAGCAAGTCCTTCTCTTCTGAAAGTGCTGCATAAGAAGCGCTTTGTTCTTCAAAATCAGCATACAGCTCGGCAATATGTTCGATTTCTTTGTTTGTCGATTCCTGCCGGGAGAGCCGTTCTTTTCTGGAATAAAGCGGTACCGTTAAAACGGCATTGCCGAAAGCCCCATCAACCGGGCCATTCTCGTAATACCGGGTTTCATACCCTCCGGAAACTGTCACCTCAACATCCCAGCCGTCATAACAATTTTTCATGGTCGATTTTGCCATATGCCACTCAGGAATTGTCGGCTTTTCCGGCTCTGCGGCCATCACCGAACCGTGGAAGGCAATCAAAAGACATACGATTGTTTTTCTCAATGTTCCACTCCCAGTCTTGCTGTAATATCGTTTGGCAAAGCTACATTGGCATAGATCATAGTGGTGTCCAGTTTACTATGTCCGAGCAACACTTTGATTTCTTCCAATGGATAGCCCTTTCTTCTTAATTCACTGGCAAATGTGTGTCTCAGGCTGTGAGGTTTCCTGATCTCCATTTTTCTAAGTTCAGACCAGATCAGTTGCCGGCCTTTCTTCCAGGGTTTCCTGTATGTGTCGTAGCTAAGAGATTCAATTAACCAGGCAGGAGCTGGGATCAGTCTTTCTTTGTCTCCTTTCCCGATTACCCGTATTGTTTTGCCTGGTGCCGGAGTAGCGGTCTGTATCTCGGAGATCCGCAGGCCACAACATCCCATAAGCCCAATCCAAACCCCTCTTCTGTCTCCAGCTCGCACCAGGTCCACAGCACACCTGGACAAATCCATAAATTCATCCGTCCCTCTGTCCTTTGGTATCCTGCTCGGTGTCTTTGGCAATATGACCTGGCTCACTTCAGCATGCAGCCGTCCGGAACCTTCCCTGAGTTGCCATTTAGCAAAAGAACGGATTGCCGCTATTTTCCGCCTGGCCGTGGAAGGATGTACCTTGTGAAGTATCCCTTCCATGTTCTGGAGGGTGATAGTTGAAAGAGTATTTTGCTTATTCCACCAGAGCAGATCCCATCTGTATTCCTGGATGGTTCTTTCTGCCTTCCCGGTCGCCGATAAATAAATAAGATATGGCTCCGGGATCGCCCATTCATCAGGAATCATTTGCTCCGGGGGTGAGACAGGCTCCTTAAACTCGTCAAGTGGTGGTTCTGGTTCAATAAATTCTGGCTCTTCCCTTATAAAATCAGGCTGGTATCCAACAGATTCCCTTCTGCTTTCAGTAAATTCCTTTTTGATATCAGGGGTTTCCTCTATAGTGCCGCAAATATCAGTCACCACTCCGTCAATGATGCCAAACTCAGCCTGATTTTCATTTTTTTTACCAAATAGCTGTTTGGTAATTCTTCTGAATCCCTTCATATTCGCCTCCAGACACCCTATTTATAGGAAGAAAAAAAATTTTCTGAATTTATCTCACACAAATCATATAAATCTCAGAAATCATTCTTGCCCCACAAATCATAAAGAATAGACTCCACAACTCGTTATAAGAGTGGTGATATCGCTTCTTTTTAGAATTTGTGAAGGCATCTTCTTTACCTGCACCCTTGCACCCCGATACTATACAACTGAAACAGCGTTGTTTTATCGTGGTGCAACTGAAACCACCCCTTGGAGCTTGCACCACTGCTGCACCACCGATGCACCCGGACCTGCACCCCGGTTGCACCCTCCTTAACCCTTTAAAATAAAAAATATTTATAAAGAAAGTGGTGCAAGGGTCATAGGTTCTGAGAAAATGCTCCATGAATTTCCCCTCTTGTTTAATGGGAGTAAATACACCCGAATCTGGTGCCGAATCTGTATTGTTCAACTTGCAGCTGCACCCTGGACTTGCCCCCCTCATCTGCACCATTACTCCCCCATCACCCTTCTTGAACATATCACAAACATTATGCGACATTGCATAACAAAATGAAAAAACAGGGACAGCACCAGCCCGGCACCCGTCCCTGCTATCTGATAAGACGGTGTCTGAATTTAAGATATCTTTGACCCCTGATAACCTTATAGTAGGTTCCATTTTCCTCCTTGGTTATCAGTTCCCAGCCTCCTTTAACTAAGAGCTTGCGATCATTTTTTAGCCGTGAACCGAAAATAGCCGCTGAGGAATAGAGGTTGGAAAGCCCGTTGTTCTTGCAAAAACGGGTGAAGGCATAGGTCAAATCTTTGCTGGTGGCCTCAAACTCTATAAAGGCCTCTGTGTGTTCCTTGTTTTCATCGATGAATTTAGGAAGCGTCCTGGTTATTGATATGCCGTATTCCGGGTGAGTATAACAATACACTTCTTCGTCATACCCATATACACTTTGGAGCCGGAGTTCCTGTTCGTTCATCCGGAGCCGGTACTCGCGGATCAGGCCGTCAAGCAGCTTCAAAATGTCATTGGAGCTGACTTCATGTTCTTTGGCTAACTGATCCTGTGTTACTATCCAGGAGTGCCAGATATCAGGTGCCTTTAAGTGCTGTTTGACATCCCAATATTTCAGCATTTTATCTAAAATCAGCATCATTAAAGCCAGGTAAGCATTCATTCTGTCCTTGCTATGACCTCTATGATCGATATTCAGGGCTGTAATATAGGCTTTTCTTCTTTCCAGGTCGGGAAGGATCTCTTTTTGAATCAATTTGAGCAGTCCGGAAATAATCAAATCACGTTTTTTAAGGATCTGCCGGGTCACTTCATCATCAATAAAACCTTCATTATGATATTGTTTGGCAAAGCTGATCTCAAGTGTCCTGTTTATGAGCTCGGATTTCACAAAAGGCTCGATGGCCGTCACCATGACCAGGGCTTTTGGACTTTCCTCGGTAACTCCGGATTCTGTACCGCCCTTCCTTTTGACCTTGCTTCCCCTGGTCGCCACCAGAAGCAGAAATTTGAGCATTTCGTTCTTGATATCCTGATTTTCCAGGTTATCAATCACCAGCATTGGATTCTTGCTGGCATCTGCATAGGCACCGGCAACGGATATTTCTCCCAGGTGCTCATCACCATATAAAAGATACTCGAGGAGCCTGGCCGCTGTGGTTTTTCCGGAGGCGGTTTCACCTGCAGCTTTCAGGAGTGGGGCCACATGAGGTGAAAAGTCAGAAACAAAGGTGGAAATAAACCAGCAAAGCAAAAGATATTTCTGTGTGGTTTCGCAGGAGAGATTATCGAAAAGAAGCTTCCGCAGTTCGGAAACAGCCTCTTCGATGGGGGTTTCCGGCAGGTAATTGAAAGGTTTTATTTTAGTGGAACTCTGCAGAAGGATGTTATCCTGATTCAATCCATTCTGGATCTCTTCAACACCAGCAGGTGTTATTTTTATTATGATATTGTTGGAGCTATTGAGGTTGATATAGACAGTATCGGTGCTGCGATCCGTGTGCAGCCATCCACCCAGGTCGATTTTCCGGCCGGAATTGTACCCCTCTGAGGCAAGAGACTCCCAGACAGACCGTCCAGGCTGTTCCGTTGGGAGTAACCCTGTTTTTCTCTTAATAAGGGCATTAAAAGGGCGGTTGGTGGAAACCTCATAGATATTGTGGCGCCACATGAGATACACTTTGTCATCATCATCCCTGAAAAAGCGACCACCACCGCTGAAATGATCGTGGATCAGGTCGGCAATGGTATTCGGGTTTGCATCCCGTTTGCTATTCAGATTTTCCAGGTATTCCGTGATCCGCTGACGAAGGCCTCCCCCGGATTCTAATTCCTGATGGATTGATTTTTGATTAAGGCCGAGCTCTTCAAGTTTCTCGATGTATATTTGCTGGTCCAGCTGCGGCCGCTGGCTGATCTTCTGGAAGAGATCCAATTCTTTTAAATGCTCAACCTTGTCTTCCAGGGTGGGTTTTGCTTCTGCCTGGAGGATTTCCCAGGTGAGATAATCAACTGCTTCTATCCGGAGCTGACATATTGCGTTCCGGCGCTTGTCTCTGGGCAGGTGCTGCAGGTATTCGTCCGGATCGTTGAAATTTCCAGGATAAACAAAGATACGGATATTAACCCCCGGCAAGCTTTCGGATATTTTCCGGATATAGCCATACCCTTTTACATAATGCTTTGAGTGGTCAAAGTCGTTGTCCATCCAGAGGTAGAGATGTTTTTTACTCTTGCAATGGGCCGCCAGACTCTTTATCTGTTCCTCGGATATCTGGCCGCTCATACCTATGACCTGCCGCACCCCCGAATCGAGAACAGAAAGGGTGTCGTTCTCCCCTTCGACCAGAATCAATTCATCATATTTGAAAAGAGCATCCTGGTTATAGAACCGCCATTTTTTGTGCCGCTGGGTTGCCGGGAGCTGGTAGGAAGGTCTTTTTTTCTCAGGATCTTTGATTGTAAAATGGAGGGCTCGGCCATTCTCGAAATGAGGGAAGATTGCCAGCCCTTTTCCGAAAAAATCATAATGACGACCGGGCGTCTTTTTGTCTTCCCGGGCCAGACCGGATCCCACTATTTCATCTATCGAAAATCCCTGCCCCTGCAGGTGTGAGAACAAATTGCCGTCAGACCAGCCCACCTTCATGAGTTCCAGAGTAGTCATGGAATGGCCACGCTGATCCACCAGGTAATTATTGGCACCATTGGTCAGCATGTGGTGGTGGTAATATTCTGCAGCGGTCAGTAAAATCTTGTCGTTTTTACTGAATTGTACGGTTTGTTTATGCTGGGTAAGGGAATGGCCAGTAATATCCGCGGCCCGTTGGAGGGCCTCACGTTCTGTAACACCATGATATTTAGCGAGAAAGTCAAAGACATCGCCACCGGTGTCACATTGAAAACACTTGTACTGCTCTTTCTTCGTGTTTATACTGAAACAATCATGGCCGTCACAAAACGGACATGACTCCAGATGGTTTTTTCCCATCTGGAGACCCGTTTCGGATGGAATGATCACTTTTAGATCAGCAGCCCGCTTGATCTCTTCAAAATCATTCATTCGAACAACCTCAGAGGGCCGGTTGTTCTAGCAACCGGCCCTCTTTTTATTGCCGAAGGGTCAATCTCCCTCCGTAGTCGAAGCAATCAACATTGATTGCATACCCTGTCCGGTTTTCCTTGATCCAAGCGAATAGATCTTTTATCTGTTTAAACTTAACGACCTTGTTACGACGGGTTGTTATTTCCTTCAGTCCCTGGGGAGTTCTTTCCAGAACCTTCCACCCTTCTTTCGGCCTCTCGGTTTCATTAAATTCCAGCCGTATAAAAAGTTCCCAAAAATTTGTCTGGGATGATGCCTGACTCATTAAAAATTCTCCAGTTTCATAAAAATGACTTCCAGTATCTTATATGTGGATGCCACTTTATTCAAACTTTTTCCTAACACAAAGGTACGGATTTAACAAGAATAAGATCAATCATTACGAGTTGTTCTCAAGCTCACGGATAAATCCAAGGCAATTGCGGAGGGCTCCTCGAATCTTGAATAACTCGGAGGCACTGATATTCTTAAATTGACTCGCCGTGATCAGCTCAGCCTCCTGAAGAATCTGTTTTGCCTCCGGGATCTGATACATTTCTTCGAGCTGGGCCACATCAATTCCTTTCGGAAGACGTGCAGCCAGATCGGAATAATCCATGGCGGGCATATTTTCCTTTAACCAGGACTCCATCAATTCCCTCTCATCTATGCCGATGGCCAGAGCCAACTTACGGAGAGTTGCCGGTTTTGTATCCCGATCCCCTCTTTCCAGAAAACGCAAGTGCCCCTCGGAGATCCCTGCCACCTTTGCTACACCCCTTCGTGACAAATCGGCTTTTTCCCTTTCTTCCTGTAAAATCGTGCTGTAATGTCTCATTTAAGCCCCTTCTTGATGGTTTTCAAAAACATCTATACTAAAATGGTAACACAATATATGCGTACAGTAAAGTTTGTTTGTTTTCTATTAGCCTTCGTTTTTCTGCCAATAAGCGTTAACGGGGCAAAAAATGATCACACTTATGGTAGTTTTAAAGGTGTACATTATGTGAAAAACTACGATGGGGATACTATCACCGTAAACATTCCAGGAGTTCATTCTATCATAGGTAGCGACATGATGATCCGGATCAGGGGAATAGATACTCCAGAAATGAAAGCAGGATGTCCGGCTGAACTGGAAAAAGCTCGACAGGCTAAAAAAATGGTTCGCTCTCTGCTCAAATCAGCAAAACAGATAAATTTACACAAGGCTGGCCGGGGAAAATATTTCCGGATTATTGCCGACGTGGAATTTGATGGGAAAGACCTGGGGGCCATCCTGGTGAAGAATGGTCTGGCTGTTGATGGATACAACGGGGGAAAGAAGACTCATGATTGGTGTGCTGAACCTGAATCTTTTGAAAAGAAAATGCTGAGATGGGTTAACTGACTATATTACATCACCATTGATCTCCAGTTTTATACTCCCCACACCATCTTTCTTTATGTACAACTGTTGGCCGCCAGGGATGTTTCCCCACCTCAGGCTCATCAGGACGACGTAAGTCATTTTCTGGGGGTGTTGTTGGAGGAAATCTCATGCACACTCCCAAACCAAACACTTTACTTGAATCATCTTCTTCAAAGAAATAGCACTTATTACATTGTTCTCCGAGTGGTCCCATTTTGACTCCTTTGTTGATTTATAAAAATATAAAAAAAACAAACAGCAAAAAGAGGGGCGGCTTGCCGACCATGTTGTTGTTTTTATATTTGTATTATTTGTTGTTATTACAGGTGACGTAATTACATGAAAAATAAAGAAAATATTGATTAAACTATCACCATTCTCGGGCTAACTATCACCAAACTCGGATGAACTATCACTGAACTCGGAGTTATTATCACCATTCTCGGATGAACTATCACTATTCTCGGGGAAATGATAGTCGATAATATCTAGCCAGCAAAGTCCTTACCAGTAAGGGTTACAGCGGCATAGTTTACTTTATCTCTTTTTAACTATCACCAAATTCGGATGAACTATCACCATTCTCGGATATGACCACTATAGCAATGATTGAGGGGGAATTATTTCCTTAATTCTGCCCTAACTATCACCATTCTCGGATGCACAGAAATGAACTATCACTATTTTCTTGACAGGTGATAGCTTCGGTATTTAAGTGTTACTGTTACAGTAAAATCATTCAATTAACAAGTAAATAGGGGTGTATCGCTTTGACTGGTGAGGTGATCAAAAAAGAAGAGGGTGGCGGACTAATTGCTGCTTCCAACGATCTGCTCATAGAAGCACAATGGCCGCAATTAAAGATCAACGAACAGCGACTGGTGCTCTATATGCTGTCGCTGATCCAACGAGGTGACAAGGATTTCAAGCCCTACCGGATATCTATCAGGGAACTCTGCAATATCATGGGAGGCAGCCGTAATGACCTCTACGCCCGTTTTGATGAGGCCACAGAGGGGCTGCTAAAGAAGGTAATTCGCTGGATCAACCCGGATGAAAAGGCAGATGGCCGGATCGATAAAACTACCTGGTGTTCTTCCGCTTCTATTATTCCAGGGAAAGGGTGTGTTGAGCTGCGCTTTGATCCTACCCTTAAACCGTTTCTTCTTGCTCTGAAGGGTAATTTCACCACCCTTGGAGAGGCAAGGGCGGTTATCCGTCTAAGAAATCACTACTCCCTGCGAATTTATCAGTTCATCAAGTACAATCAGGGGCTTGCCAATGTGGATCACCGTAAATCTGCAAGCGTTGAGCTTTCCTGGCTCCGTGAATATCTGGCCATACCCGAAGGAACATACCGGCTGTTTGGTCATTTTAAATCAAAAGTTCTGTTGCCAGCCAAAAAGGATATAGCCGCCAAGACCGATGTGCAATTTGATTTTACCCAGATCAAGAAAGGACGAAAGGTACAGGAAATTGAGTTTACCTGGAGCAAAAATAAACGCTATCAGCAGATGGAGCTTCCTGGAATAAGTGACAGGGGAGGGCAGACCTCCATGGAGGATATCCTGATTATGGAGTTTGGTATTTCTCCCGAGAAAAAAGCACAGGATCTGGTGGAAGAGTATGGCCATGATCACATCAAAGCGGCCCTGCAGATGGCCAGAGAATATATCAACAAAGTGAGAAAGCGCGGCCAGAAGGTAGAAAGTATCGGCGGTATTGCCAGGAAGGCCATTGAAGAGGGTTGGAAGCCGCAGGAATCGATTATTGAAGTGGAGTATGAAGTACAGCAAAAGGCTGTTATCCAGGCGAAGGTAGGTAAGAAACAGCAAGAAGATGCCCAGGAGGCCGAGAAAAGGAAGAAACAGGAACTTACCATGTCACGGTATGAATCCATGGAGGAAGGGGAGAGGGAGGCTTTTTTAGCTGAATTCCGTGAGAACCTTGTGGAGACAGGCAATACAATTGTACTGAAGCGATATGATGAGGCAGGGGTGACGCCCGGAATGGTTGAGGGGATGTTGGCTGTTTTTATTGGGGAGCGTTTGGGCGAAGGGGATTAAATGTTTAAATGCACAAATATGGAAATACGGAAATAATGAATTAATTATTTCCGTATTTATAAGTCCTCAGTCCATATCCCAGTACTCAATATCTTTGCCTTGATTTAGAGTAAAGAATTAGTGGAATATCTTAATTTGGAATGGAATGATATCGACCAGGGTTTATAAAATAAATGCCATCTTTCTGTATAACACTCACACTGGAATGTTATACGGATGTGGTTAATAAATTGTTAAGCAGAATAAATTTACTTTCACATATACCCAAATTTTTAATAAAGGGATCTACAGATGAAAAATTTTGATAGCAGAACTTACAGTATAAATGACTTTTTGGAGTGGTACGATAATGACCAGTTAGTTCTTGCGCCTAAATTTCAGAGAAGATCTGTTTGGACAGATTCTGCGAGATCTTTTTTGTTAGATACTATTGTCCAGGGGAAACCAATACCGAAAATATTTATTCGACAATCTGTGAATCAAAAGACTAGAAAAACTATACGTGAGGTTGTGGATGGCCAGCAAAGGTTAAGGTCTGTATTAAGTTACCTAAAGGACGGTTTTGCCATAAGTAGAAAACATAACAAAGAATTTGGTGGTTATTTCTTCAGTCAGTTAAATGAACTAGGGGATGAAACCCAAAATACAATACTTAATTACGAGATATCTGTCGATTTGCTAATAAATATGTCAGATGTAGAGGTACTCGACATATTTAGCAGGTTAAACTCGTACTCAGTAACATTAAATGAACAAGAAAAAATAAATGCTCTGCATTTTGGCCCATTCAAGAGGTTAGCAGATAATATTGGGCACGAATTAAATGATTTCTGGATAAAGAATAGAATTTTGTCCGAACATAAAATATTGAGAATGGATGAGGTCTCTTTGGTTGCTGACCTCCTGATATCTATTACCGAGGGAATAAAACCAAAGAAAAAAATAAAAAGTTATTACGCTCAATTTGAAAGAGAATATGAGCACGATGTTGACATTTTGAAGGAAAGGTTTGTTTCAACAATAAATTTGATTGACGATGTTTTTAAAGGAAGTCTATCAACTTCCGAATTCAAAAGGGTGCAACTTTTCTATAGTTTATTTACGTCGTTTTACTACCTAGAGTATGGGCTGCCTGGTATTGACAAAGGAAGAGAAAAAATTTCAGAGTTAAATAGCTCAAAGGTTAAAGCTTCACTAGAGAAAATTGAAAATATTTTCAAGGTAGAGGATGCAGACTTACTTTCAAAAGATGAAAAAACATTCTTAAATGACAGTAGGCGTGCAACTACTGATGAAGCAGTGAGGAAAAGGAGAACGGAGTATATTATTGATATTGTTATGGGGGAGGCGTGACATTGTCTCTCCTTCAAACACTTACTGAATTCCGAAATTCTGTCCAAGAAAACAATTTAAATTTTACTTCTGCGTACCAGGTTAACATTGCAGGAGATTATATTTTTGACAAAAATATAAGGGTATTAATCACAGAAGCTTCTTTTTTGAAAATCTTCATTTCTTGGGAAAGATTTTTAGAGCAAAGTTTCACCAAATACTTAACTGGTAAAAAATCCATAACAAACAACCGATTAAGTTCCTGTATCAAAAGAATCGACATGAATAGGGCGTCTGAAATAGTAAAAGGAACAAATAAATACATAGACTGGTCAAATCCAGATATTATTTTAAGGTTATCCAAATTATATTTCGGAATAACAAATCCTTACACTGACAACCTAAATCCAATCAAAATTGACCTTTTTGACCTAAGAACTATCAGAAATGCTGCGGCTCATTTGTCCACAACAACCAGTAAAAGTTTTGATTCGCTAGCAAGTAGAATCTTAAAAGAAAATAAATCAAGTGTGAATGTCGCTGATTTTGTCCTCACAATGATCCCAGATACCACTGATACTGTTATTGACTATTATATTAACGTCTTAGATATCACTGCTGAAAATATTGCAAATGCTTAACAATTTAATTCACCTGACCAAAAGGGGCTCCGTTTTTCGAAGTAAATAACTTTCGTGCATACGGTGCTATAAACAATTTCCAGTTCCTTTTTCGGCAGGTGATCAAGACGTTGGGATTGTTATGCGAAAGACCTTGCTTGTTCTGTACATTGCCCCAACCAAACCGCTCCACTCGGACAAGCCAGTGAGTGAGCCAAAATGACTAAAAGCGTTAAGGTGAAGCATTTTAACTACCACTCTCTTTTGCTTTATCATGGCCAACCAGTTTAATTTTATAGCGATTTGGCGAATTGACCCCAAAAGGGAACGCTTCGCCTGAATCTATATCAACCATTGTAAATGATGGTTCATAACAATTGGAGTGGAATTTGTACCGCCTCCCTTTGAACTCAAAAATACTCTTTGGATTTAACATGTCTTTTGTCTCCATTAGACCCTCTTATTCGGTGAAATTATGGCAAACGTGAATTGCTTGGACTGTCAAAAAGGTTTCCTCTTTACTGGTGGTGACAAATGCCCCAGTTGTGGTGGCCAAAATATTGAAATCCTCTCGGCAGAAAGAGTTGAAGAGGGAATGGACTCTGGGGTTCTCTACAATATCGACCCTAAAACGGGCAAAAGGGCAAAAAACAAAAAGAGATAATTGTTAAATATAAAACTGTTCTTTAACAATCGGGTAGCCGGAGGTTTTTCTCCCCCAGCCCCCAGGTGAGTAGCCCAAAGGAACTTCCCCTTCAGGCTCTCTCAGAACCGGACGTGAATCTCTCGACTCATCCGGCTCCTATCGTTCAGCCGTTTTTAGACAAGACACGCCAATGAACTTGGTCGTTCCTTCTCGAAGATCTGAATGTTCCACTAACGCTTCAAGTTGAGACTATTATTGTTCATTTCTGGCCTGCAACTCCGAGCCCACAAATTAAAATAATTTCCCCGTAGAAATAGCCGGCAGTCTGGAGAATTCAAGTAAATATGGTTTTGTATAATTAGTGAAGTGATTATTTGTAAATTTACAGAAAAACATATTTAAGTAAATTGTTCCTCAAGAATCCGCCGTAACATCTTGGCCATGGTCTCGCCCTCCATGGCTGCCTTGGCTTTAATCTTCCTATGCAGCTGCTCTGAAATATCAATGGTAAACCGTCTGAGCTCTTCGGGCGACTCTTCTACCTGTGTTTGTTGAGTGGCAGGTTTTGGTGCTGGTTTGGTCTCTTCCTGGGGCTTTGGCTTACGTTCTTCAACCCATTCATCGGCTTGGACCGCAGTCGGCTTTTTAGTGATCGCTATTTTTTTGCCTGCCATTATTCCATCTCCAGTAGTTCGTTTGCCAATTTCTTGATTTCTTTTGCTGCCTGCCCGTTGTTGTCCATTTCGATGACCGTGGAGCCGGGTGCCGCAGATTCCGCAAAAATGACCCGCTGGTGAATAGCGGTTTTTGCGGTAGGAAATTCATAGTCGACAAGCGCGTCATTTACATCCCGGCCAATGGCGGTATTGACTATTTTCCGGTTCACCACGAAGGTGCATTTTATACTGCCTTTAAATACTGCGGCTTCCTTTATCAGTTTGATTATCTCATCGGCTGCCCACACATCATAGGGTGAGGGTTGGATAGGAACCACCACCAGATCTGCTGCCATGATTGCAGACCGGGCAAGTTCAGATACACGCGGCGGGCCGTCTATGATTATATGGTCGTAGTCGGGCACCATGCCTGGCAGTTCTTTATGGAGTACCGCCCGATCAAGACCAATAACAGGAAAAAGCGGTTTTCCTTCCCTGGCTGCTGCCCAGTCTCTGGCAGATCCTTGTGGATCCGCATCCACCAGAAGCACTTTGTTGTTCTTTTTCTTGACCGACAGGGCGTGTGCAACATTGATGGATAGTGTTGTTTTACCGGTGCCGCCTTTCTGGTTCAGAAATGCGATGATCATGTTTTTCTCCAAATAAGGAAATAAGCTAATAATGAAAAGTCTCTTTCTCTTATTATCTTATATATGATTTTGTGTAAATATTTAATTACGGATATTACTAAAATGTTATTAATGTTATTTTCAGTAAATAATGAAATAAACAAAATAGTATTTGTGGTAAACTGGGGCGGAAATAAAACCAGATTTGTCCAGGTGTTGCCAATTTTGGCTTGCAGGGTACTGGCTAAAAACACTATACATTGTTGGAAGTGTTCTGTTACTTTATCGTAAACCTAGGCTTGTAATCGTACAAAACAAACTCTTACAGTACAGATGAAAGAAGACAAACAGCAGTCTGAAGAGCAGAAGTGCAAAAGTATCACCAGAGTTGATCAGGAGGAGAAGACTACCCATGGCTGGTATGTGCGCATCCGGTTCCTGGGCGAGATAAAATCCAAGTTTTTCTCTGACAAAAAGAATGGCGGAAGCCAGATGGGGTTTAAAAAGGCACTTGCATGGCGGAACGCAACAGAGAAAAAAATTGGTAAAATCCGAAGTAATAAGCGTCTTTGGACAGTACCAAGTAGTAAGTCAGGAACTGGAGTCGTTGGGGTCAACTTTAGTAAGGCATCGAATCGATATGTGGTGAGCTGGGTCAACCCTGAAGGGCAGCAGAAGAATACTTCATTCTCAGTCCGCAAATATGGCAAAGAGGCAGCATTTATAAAAGCCTGCCTGCTTCGCCAGGAGAAGGATCAGGAGAGGCTACAGACGTTGATTTAGTTTGGTTTTTTTGCTTTGTGTGATTACGTATAATCAGGAAACACCTCAGCCAACCTGTCTTGCCTGATAGTTGACCTTGCCCTTGGCATCCTCTCAAGATACTTTTATTTAAGAAAAGTAAAAAAATAGGTATTTCTACCTATATGATTTTTTTGGTGGTTATGTTTTACTGAATAGCCATTCATTTTTTGAGGGACGAAAGGAATCAGGAACAATCTTAACCAGCCCGTCTTGCCTGATGGGTAACCTTGCCAAGAGTATTCTCTCAAAATACATTTTTTTCAAGAAAAGTGCAAAAATAGGTGTTTCTACCTATATGATTTTTTTAGCGGTTATGTTTTATTGAATCGCCATTCATTTTTAGAGGGACGAAAGGAATCAGGAAACATCACAAGTTGCAATTTTTTTAAACGCTTAACCTGGCCAAGAATACTCTCTCAGAATTCAATTCTTTTCAAGAAAAGTAAAAAATAGGTGTTTTTTACCTATTGACACTTTTTGTGTTTATGTTCCACTGAATGCTGGTTCAGCTTTGGAGATAATAGTGAGTTATTATAATTGTATGGAATATTTCCTTCCAGATTTAAATTCACATACTTGCTTCGAAGCAAATGTAGTAGCGTCCGAATACTATTCGTAGCTTTTCTCAAGTATTTTATCTCTAAAAGATATTGCCTATCAAAATGCCAACTCTCAAAAAGGAGTGACTAAAATGACTCAACATAAATTCATAGAATACTATTCATGGAAAAATAATACTGTTATCTCCATGTTACTTTTTCTCGCAATCCAATTAGTCGTGTTAATATCCCCGAATATTATAGTGGCGGCGAGTTTTGATGATTTCAACAATGAAAAAATCGATAGTAACAAATGGGCTGTGCAGGAGTTTGTTAGGGTTGTAGAAGATGAAATGTTATCAATGGCTGGTAGCCATCGCACTGACAAAAACGAGCACAACCAAGTTGAAACTTTATTCAAAAATCCTGAATTGATAACAAAATTACAAGCCACAATTACTGTAGGCGCATATCAACTCGATCCTGATATCACGACTGAGTGGAATCAAATGGTTGCTGCTGAGTTATCTGGCAGTTACTACGGCAGTGCAAATGGTGATGTTGATGCAGGTATTTCGATAATTGACACAAATGGTGGTGAGGGGCTTAAGGCTTGGTGCTACGCAAGTTCACAGGACGACGTTTTCGAGGTAAATCATAAATTTACAATGTCAATTGAAACTGGGCATCCTTATATTCTTGCCATAGAGTATAAGGAAGCCGATCAAAAATTTACATGTTCAATTGAAGACGGAAATAATCCTGCTACAAAAGAGAACAAAGATTTGGATGTCTCTTCAACGCCATCTAGCGGTCGACCAGGTAGGGAAAAGAAGGCGTTGAGGGTATGGTATACAATCGATGGTGAAACCGACGGTACATTCGATGCAGAAATTTCTTTAGCCGCTATTATTGACGACATTGAAACTCAAGAAGGCCCTTACGACGATTTCACTTCCAACACTCTGAGTTCATCAAAATGGAATAGTGTAGAATCAGTACGAAGAATAACTGACAACTCTCTTGAATTGTCCCAGCGTAGTGAGGGAATCCCTTTCCAAACAACGCGCATTCTCACGGCTGACACAGTACGCAGTACTGATTATTACCAGGTCAGCATTCGAGTTGACTCTGCTAGTTATCGTAATGGTGCAACAACAGCAGTCAATACTGGTATGAGCGGATTTTTTTACAATGATATCGCAGAAGGTGGAAACCAAAACATGGTGGGAGACCATCTTGCTATGGTAGCTTTTAGGCTGTCTCCCGAAAATTCGCTGGAAGCAGAAGCTACAATCTTTCGCTGTGGCAATGCAGATTGCAGTGATGCTGTAGCCAATCGTGTTTGGAGTCAGGAATTTACAACCAAGCCTTTGTTCAACACCCAACAAACTGTTTCAATAAAGAATACTGGTAACTCGCTAATTTTTGATATGGAAGGTGAACAAATTGTCCACTCAATTACAGAAACTTTTTCTCCATTCAGTTCAATACGAATGCTGGAAACACTTGTTTGGTCTAATGGTAGTGAGGATGGGAATATGGTAGTATTTTTTGACAACGTCATTTTTGAAGAACAAACATCGCCATGGTCATTGTTCCTTCCAGCCATCCTTACCAGTCCCAAGAGTAACGAGTAACTAGGGCATTTTGAATTAAAGGCATGTTGTTTAACTGGAAAGCCACTACACACACGCTGTGTCAAAGAGGGTGGTAGTGCCGACGAATAATTAATTTTAAAATTCTCTGTTGGTTTGACACTGATTATTTTGAACCAACAGAGAAGCATTCAATAACAGTTAATATTGCCACATCGAATATCTGATTACATCCAATTTCCTCAAACTTAATAGATCTACTGTACATCGCTCCTCGCACCCGCTCCGGCACGTCCTCTGCAATTGTCTTTCCCGGTCGGCTGCAGCCCGGCAAAACAACCGCCGTTCTTTCGCATCGCCCGGCCAAGCTAGCAGAAGCCGCGACCTGCGCTCCATCCGTGCAGATGCCAGGTAGGTTGCCGCGCGCATGACCCGGTGATGCAAACTCCCAGCTTCGGCAGTGCACCTGGCCAACAACAGCCAGGAGCACTGCCTCTGTGCGGTCTGGTGGTATCTCCATCACCTGCTTAGTATGGTGTCCACCGCAAAAGCGCGGAGGCCACACCCGATCCCGAACAGCTCCGTGGTAGATCCAGGATCCTTGCTCCGGTCACGCACCCAGAAACTACCCTGGGAGCCTGTCCGGTTAGCGTGCCGGGAGTAGATCCAACTCCTGCCTAAAGTGGTGTTGTCCGTCTGTTATATCCCATCACTGACGGTAGTTTCTGCCCCGATCTTCGCTCCAAAGTTCAGCCGGACAACACACCTGACCAGGATTCCGGGGTGGGCTTGGCCTGCGGTGCATGGTAATAGGATCCTTGGTACCTTCCTTTGGAGAGCTGTCTCAAACATCATTTATATGACTTGTATCATTATTGTGATTATTGACATATGAATCATAGGCCATAATGAGGGCAGAATGTGAATTGAATTGGAAGTCTATTCGTTGACTTCCAATTCATTCTTCCTATAATGCACAGGATATCATCGTTTCCAGTGGTGTCTTCGGGAGCAGAACCAGTTGATTGACTTATAGGTAAACTTTAATGCTAAAGAAGATAATATCAGGTGGACAAACTGGTGCAGACATTGCCGGCATCGATGCTGCTATTGCGCACGATTTCCCGTATGGCGGTTGGCTACCAAAAGGCCGCAGGACAATAGAAGGCCCTCTGGACGTAAAGTATATTATGAGGGAAATGCCGACCAGGGGTTATCCAAAACGTACAGAGCAGAATGTTATGGATTCCGATGGAACTGTCATTTTTCAGCAGGGCAAATTGTCAGGTGGCTCTGATCTTACCAGGAAACTTGCCATTAAGCATGGTAAGCCGTGGCTGCATCTGGATATGAAAAAACTATCCATCGATGAAGCCGGAGAGGAAATCATAGGGTGGGTTAAGAAAAATCAGATCGAAACATTGAATGTAGCAGGGAAGAGCGCATCTAGTGATCCTGAAATATACGATATTGTATTTGGAGTTATGGGCAGGGTTCTTATAGCTACTTGAAGGGAGGGCACCTGCGACCTCAATAATCACCGCCCAACCGGAGTCTTTCTTTTTCGTGACGAATGGTGCAGGCTCTAATAAATGCTACTTCTTTGCCATGTTTTCTGATAGCGACTGATGTCTTTCCCTGCTTGCCTTCAGGAGTGAGCCAACTTACATCATATTGATTGGTTTTCTCATTGAGCCGGACACCAACCACACCAGTCCCAGAATTAGTAGTGGTAACCATGCGCTTATCTGTTCTTATTTTCCCAAGTGCTTTTTCTGTAGTATTTCGCCATGTAGTTGCCAAATCCAGGGCTATTTCGCTGCCACCACACTTCTTGTCAGAGAAAAATTTTGACTTCGTTTCTCCCTGGAATCGTATTCGGACGTACCATCCATGAGTACGTTTTGAATCTTGATCTACCCGGGCAATATCTTTATGTTCCCTTACTGTAAGTTGCGGCTCGTTGACTTTCATTTGATCTCCTATAGTTTGTCAGACAGTACCATAAATATCTTTGGGGGATCAAGAAAAACCTGACTCGTTGTAGTCTTCAAATGTTGTTAGGTTAATCTGTAGGGCAGCTCCGGGTTTCTACACAATATCATTTATGTCTCTTTTATCATTATTAGCATCATTATGATTATTGTGATTGTTGACATATGAATCATCGGACATGGTGAGGGGGAGTGACACTATGAACTGAATTGGAAGTTTGTTGTTTTCATGGAAGTCTTTTTCTAAACTTCCAGACCATTTGCAATGGGGCTGCCGCCCCCTTGAACCCCCTCTGTGACTCCAGTTCCCAGCACCGGCCATGCACCCAGAAACTACCCTGGGAGCCTGTCCGGTTAGCGGTCCGGGAGTAAATTCAATCCCTGCTTAAAGTGGTGTCCACCGCAAAAGCGCGGAGGCCACACCTGACCAGGATTCCGGTTAAAACTGTCACGGCTTTCGCATCTTCCCGCTTCAATTAAATAGAGTTTCAGGGACAAAAGCTCATGCCAGTTTTACCGGTAAGTGTCCGCTTCCGCGAAACACAGTGGACGCGGGATACTGCCCCGCTTATGCCCCGGCCCGGTAAGTCAGATTCGGGCAGGCATTCCGGGCCGGGGTATCTTTGGCCTGCGGCGCATGATCGAGGATCTCTCCGGCCAGCACCACCCGTGCCACCCAACAGTACAACCCCAAAACAAAAAGCCGGCATAGCCCACCTGGAATTGCTTTGCAAGGTCGTTCAGCTAAAGGTGCTCCACCTTGCAAAGCAATTCCAGGTGGGCTTAAAAGATGCCGGTTTTGGGGTTGCACTGTCGGGTTTGGCCT
>Ga0180007_10001444_pt1 | contig 32424 bp, 29 predicted proteins | sample MM_PC_MetaG_FD_121122 | JGI IMG/M metagenome (GOLD analysis project Ga0180007, IMG submission 121122) | Groundwater microbial communities from the Aspo Hard Rock Laboratory (HRL) deep subsurface site, Sweden - MM_PC_MetaG | ecosystem: Environmental > Aquatic > Deep subsurface > Groundwater... | reverse complement strand
TGGGCGCGCTGGCCGCCACCCTGGCCGAACTTGCCTTCGGACCGGGCTTCAGCACCCTGACCCTGGCCATGTTCGCCACCATCTTCGTCTGCGCCATCCTGGCCGGGCTCAATGAAAACTTCCGCCTGGCCGGGCTCACGGCGGCCATCGTCATCAGCCTGCACGCCATCGGCGGCAACGCCTTCACCATCGGCGCCAACCGCTTCCTGGAAGTCGGCTTCGGCATCGTGGTGGCGCTGTGCGTGTCCCTGGCCTGGCCCTCACGCGCGCGCGTGCTGTTGCGCTTCGGCGCGGGCAAAGGACTGGAGGGCCTGGCCGGGCTCCTGGCCGCGCTCATGGACAGCCGCATGTCCGGCCAGTACAACCACCAGCGCATCTTCCACCTGAAGGACTCGGCCCTGCGCCTGTCGCTGAAGAACCGCCAGCTTCTGGCCGCGGCCCGGCGCGAGCCCGGCACCTCGGCCCAGCGCGAACGCCTGGTCGACCTGCTCCAGACCCTGGAGCGCATGGCCGAGAACCTGCGCAGCATGGACCACGCCATCAAGGACGCGCCGCCCGAGGGCTTCCACCGCCACCTGCCGGAAGAGCTGTCTGAGCTGGGCGCAAGCGTGCACGCGCTGCTGCTCGACCTGGGCCCCATCGTATCCGACGCCAAGAACGGCCCCCAGGCCTTTGCCACCGTGGAGCTGGCCGAGAGCCAGGCCCGGCTGGAGCGCGCCCTGAAGGCCACGGACGACAAGCTGCTGGAACTGCGCGGCGAACGCGTCATCGCCGACTACGACCTGGACGAGGTCATGCACTTCTACTCGTTCTATCACGCCCTGCGCGAAACAGCGCGCGAGGTCCTGGGACTGGCTGCGCGGCTGCAGGGGCACTCCTGACGCACTAGGCCACAGCCCTGGCGCTTACTCCCAAGGCCTGGCGCAGGCGGTGAACAAGTCGGCTTTGGCCGCAATGTCCACATGTGGGCCGAACACGTAGGCCATGTCCCCGGCCAGCAGGCGCAGGGTGCCGTCGGGATTGGCCATGACCTCGCCGCCGCGCCCCACGGCTACCACGGTCAGCCCATGGGTGCGCCGCAGACCAGACTCCTCCAGTGTCTGCCCGTCCAGGGCTGACCCGGACTCCACCGTCATGACGCTCAAGTCCATGTCCGGAAACTGGCGGTTCAGCGCGCAAAAGGAATCGCCGCGCAGCTCCACGCTGCGCAACAGCTCGTAGCCCTCGGAGCGCACGCTCGCGGTGAAGCGCACAATGTCCGCGCGCGGCACCAGATAGCGCATCATGACCCGCGTGAAGATCTCGATGGAGGTCTCGTACTCCTCCGGCACCACGTCGCTTGCCCCCAGGTCCATCAGCGGTCCGATCTCACTTTGGAAACGCGTGCGCGTGATGATGTGCAGCGAGGGGTTCAGCCTGCGCGCGGCATCGGTGATGCTGCGGACGGACACGGGATCGGAAACGACCACGGCCAGCACCCGCGCGCGCTCCACGCCCACATGCCTGAGCACCGCCGTCTGACTGGCGTCCCCGTACATGATGGGTTCGCCCTCGGCGGAACTCTGGCGCACGGTGTCCGGGTTCATCTCCACCACGCGGTAGCCGATGCCAAAGGATTTGGCGGCCTGGGCCAGATGCCTGCCGCCCACGCCGAAACCGACGATGATCAGGTGGTCCGCCATGTCAACCGGGGCGGCGGCCTGCTCCATCTCCTTCTCGAAAGGCCGCTTGGGCATCCGCGCAAACACAGGCAATTCGCTCACCCACTGGCCCAGGCGCGGCGCAAGGGCCATAAGCGGCGGAGTCAGCCCCATGGTCATGATGCTGGCGGCCAGAAACAGTTGATAGTTGGCGGCGTTCATGAGCCCCTGGGCCATTCCGACCTTGGCCAGCACGAAGGAGAACTCGCCCACCTGGCACAGGGCCAGGCCCACCAGCACGGCGGGCCGCACCGGAAAGCCCAGGATGTAGGCGGCCAGCCCGGCCACAAGGGCCTTGATCACCAGCACAGCCCCTGTGGCCGCAGCCACCTGGGTAAAATTCGTGAAGAGAAAGCCCGCATCGAAAAGCATGCCCACGGAAACGAAAAACAGGCTGGTGAACACGTCGCGGAAGGGCAGGATGCCCTCCATGGCGCTCAGGCTGTATTCGGATTCGGAGATGATGAGCCCGGCCAGAAACGCGCCGAGGGACAACGACAGGCCGATGCTGGAGGTGAGAAATGCCGTGGCCAGACACAGGGCCAGGGTGCTTATGAGAAAGAGTTCACGGCTCCTGGTCTGCACGATGCGGTGCAGCAGCCACGGCACGACCTTGCGCGCCAGCAGGAACACCAGGGCCACCATGCCCACGCCCTTCGCCAGCGGCCACAGGAAGGGCAGGCCGCCCGCATTCGATCCCCCCGCCAGAAGCGGTACCACAAGCACCATGGGCACGATGACAAGGTCCTGAAAGATGAGGATGGACAAGGTGATGCGACCATGCGCGCTGTCCATCTCAGCGCGCTGCTGCAAGAGCTTGAGGACGATGGCCGTGGACGAGAGCGCGGCAAGGAACCCTGCGAACACAGACTGTGGGCCGCTCTGCCCCATTGCCAGGGCGAATGCGCCAAAGGCCAGGATGGTCAGCAGCACCTGGGAGCCGCCGCCCAGCAGCACGTTCTTCCTCATGCGCACGAGTTCGGCGGTGGACAACTCCAGACCGATGGTGAACAGCAGCAACACCACGCCCACCTCGGCCAAAAGCTCGACCTCGTGCACTGCGCTGACCAGCCCCAGCCCATACGGTCCGGCGATGACACCTGTAAGCAGAAAGCCCACAATGGGCGGCACGCGCACCTTGTGGCAGAGGAAGATGACGCCGACGGACAGGCCGAAGATGACCAGAATTTCAGACAGCAGTGAAAGGTCCATGCCTGATCTGCCCAAAAGCGAGAGGCTGTGTCAAGAATACTTGGCAGCCCGGCGGAGGTGTGCGCCTCCCGGCGTCATAAAAAAGGGGGGCCTTGCGGCCCCCTTTGCGTTCGCGTTTCGCCCGGGCAGCTAGCCCCCGATGTTCGGGCACAGGGACAACGCGCTGTCGATGTCCTCCTGCGGCAGCTCGAAGTTGGTCAAATCGCCGCGCAGGTAGGCGTCGTAAGAGCCCAAGTCGAGCATGCCGTGGCCGGAGTACAGGAAGACGACGGTGGAGCCGGGCTTGGCGGTCTTGGCCACGTCGATGGCGCTTAAGATGGCGTGGCTGGTCTCCGGCGCGGGCAGGAAGCCCTCGGTCTTGAGGAACAGCTGGGCCGCCTCGAAGCATTCCTTCTGGTAGTAGGCGCGGGCGTCCACAAGGCCCTCGGCCATGAGGTTGCAGACGATGGGCGCGTCGCCATGGTAGCGCAGGCCGCCCGCGTGGATGGGCGCAGGCATGAAGGCGTGGCCGAGGGTGTGCATCTTCATCAGCGGGGTCAGCCGGGCCATGTCGCCGTAATCATAGCGGTAGGCTCCGCGCGTCAGCGTGGGGCAGGCCTTGGGCTCGGCGGCCACGAAGGTGATGTTTTCACCCGCGAGCTTGCGCGGCAAGAACGGCAGCACCAGCCCGCCGAAGTTCGACCCGCCGCCAACGCAGCCCACAAGGTAATCCGGCTTCTCGCCGATCATCTTGAGCTGCTGTTCGGTCTCCAGGCCCACGATGGACTGGTGCAGCAGCACGTGGTTCAGCACGCTGCCCAGGGTGTAGTTGGTGTCAGCGTGGGTGGCGGCGTCCTCCACGGCCTCGGAGATGGCCAGGCCCAGGCTGCCCTTGCAGTCCGGGTCCTTGGCCAGCATGGCGCGGCCGGTGTTGGTCTGCATGGACGGGGAGGCGAAGATCTCCCCTCCGTAGGTGTTGATGAGGATCTTGCGGTAGGGCTTCTGCTCGTAGCTGACCTTGACCATGTACACGGTGCAAACCATGTCGAACTGGCTGCAGGCGAAGGACAGCGCCGTGCCCCACTGGCCCGCGCCGGTCTCGGTGGACAGGCGGCGCACGCCCTCGCGCTTGTTGTAGTACACCTGCGGAATGGACGTATTGGGCTTGTGCGACCCGGCGGGCGACACGGACTCGTTCTTATAATAGATGCGGCACTTGGAGCCGATGGCTTCCTCAAGCTTCTTGGCGCGCACCAGCGGCGTGGGCCTGTACAGGCGGTACACGTCGAGCACGGGCCCGGGGATGGGTATCCAGCGGTCCGGGCTCATCTCCTGCTCGATCAGGGCCTTGGCGAAGATGGGCTCCAGGGCTTCCGGGGTCAGGGGCTTCTGGGTGGCCGGGTCGAGCGGCGGGGCCAGCGGGGTCGGCAGGTCGGGCAGAGCGTTGTACCATTGTGTCGGCATCTCGGACTGGGGCAGATTGATTCTGGTATCCACGGCAAGTCTCCTTCTGGTGCTGGGCTGGCGCTGGCGCCTGGCCCTGAATGTACGCTGCGCTCCCGGGCGGCGGAACGCCTCAGCGGCCCGGAGCTGTGCTCCAGGGCGGCCTGGCGGACCAGACAGGCGCATGGGGCAACCCTTCTTTGGGATGGTGAGTGCGTACTTGCGCCACGGGCAATTGTCAAGGCGAGCGTTTACTCGCCTGCGCACGCGGCCCTTGCCTCCGGGCAGAACCCCGGCTATCAGAGGTGACGCGACGGCTGGCCCCCAGGGGCGATAACGCGCGAATTTTGTTCGGGAGGCATTCACGGTGGAGAAAGTTGTCTATTTCATCGAAGGCGACGGCATTGGTCCGGAAGTGTGGGCTGCGGGACGTCCCGTCATAGAGGCGGCCATCGCCAAGGCTTACGGCGATTCCAAGAAGCTGGTGTGGAAGGAGCTTCTGGCTGGCGAAAAGGCCCTGCGCGAGACGGGCGAGAACCTGCCCCAGGCCACCCTGGACGCCCTGGCCGGAGCCGAACTGGCCATGAAGGGCCCCCTGGGGACGCCCGTGGGCAAGGGCTTTCGCAGCCTGAACGTGACCCTGCGCCAGGTCTTCGACCTTTACGCCTGCATCCGCCCCATCAAGTATTTCCCGGGCATCGAATCTCCGGTGAAGCACCCCGAGCGTGTGGACATGGTCATCTTCCGCGAGAACACTGAAGACGTGTACGCGGGCATCGAGTGGGAGGCCGGAACGCCTGAGGCCAAACGCGTGGTGGCCTTCCTGCGCGACGAAATGGGCGCCAAGCTCGACGACCTGGCCGCCATCGGCATCAAGCCCATGACCGAGAAGGGCTGCAAGCGCCTGGCCCGGCGCGCGGTGAAGTTCGCCATCGACCAGAAGCGCCCCAGCGTCACCCTGGTGCACAAGGGCAACATCATGAAGTTCACCGAGGGCGGCTTCCGCGCCTGGGGCTACGAGATGGCCGCAGCCGAATTCGGCGAGCTGACCATGACCGAGGCTGAAGCCGCCGCAGGCGCCAAGAAGCCCGTGGTCATCAACGACCGCATCGCCGACGCCATGTTCCAGGAGGCGCTCATCCGCCCGGAGAACTACAGCGTCATCGCCACCACCAACTTAAACGGCGACTACATCTCCGACGCGCTGGCCGCGCAGGTGGGCGGACTGGGCCTGGCCCCGGGCGTCAACATGAGCGACACCCTGGCCTTCTTCGAGGCCACCCACGGCACCGCACCCGCCATCGCGGGCAAGGACATGGCCAACCCCGGCAGCCTGATCCTCTCCGGCACCATGATGCTGGAGCACCTGGGCTGGTTCGAGGCCGCAAGCCTCGTCCACGCCGCGGTGGCCAAGGCCATCGGCGCGCGCAAGGTCACCGTGGACCTGGCCTCCCAGATCGAGGGCGCCAAGGCCGTGGGCTGCAAGGAATTCGGCGAGATCCTCATCGCCAACCTGTAGCGGATGATTGAAACGACAAACCGCCCGGTCCGGTCAGGTTCCCGCAGCAGCGGGCCTGGCTGGGCCGGGCGGTTCCTGTCTTGAAGGGTGCGGACTAGTCCGGCAGGACCACGCTCCAGACACTGGCCGGGGCCTTGGCCAGAGCCACCAGGAGGGCGCTGGTCTGGCGCAGGACCAGATCGGCCTCGCGCGTCAGGGCCGCAAGCAGCTGGTCGGACATGAGGCGGTCATCGTGCTTGACCGCGTCGCCCAGGGCCTTGGTCTGCTCGGACATGCCGTAGGCGTGCACCGCGCCGGCAATGTTCACAAGCGAATGCAGGCACTGGCGCGCGGTCGTGACATCCCAGGCCGCCAGGGACACCCGCAACTGCGCCATGCGCTCGCGGGCCTGAACCTCGAAAAGGCCAAGCATTTGTTGGAGGATGTCCTCACTCCCCGAAAAAGCGTCCTGCAGCGACGCCAAATTTATTCCTGTCAGAGCACTGGTTGCGCCCATGTCCCCCCCTGGCCTTGCCGGAGAATCAACTTCAGCGGCGGTTACTTGCACATTCTATATCCCCCCGCGAAACGGCGCGCAAGTGCCAGAACGATAAAATCAAGCTCATTGTTGCATCCGCCAGCCGGGACGGATAGGGTGATCCAGGACGCAGGCACTTGCCAGCCAATTTCCCAAAGGACGGTCCAATGCACGCTGACGATCAGGTATTTGTTCGACTCATGGAAAGCAAAATGGCGGACATCCGCGCCACGGACATACTGCCAGAGGAACTGGTGAACCTGGTGGAGCAGGTGCTGCCCGTGCAGATGAGGGCGCGAGACGAAGCCCTCGTCACCCTGCCCGACCCTTCTTCCTGCGCCACGCCCGAGGCCATGTTCGCAGGCAGCCCGCTCATCCTGCGCGAAACCTTTCCCCATGACCTGGACCAGGCCTTGAGTCTGTTCCCCATCCTGCTGGACATCCTGGGGGGCACAGGCGGCGCGGCAAGCCACGCGGCGGACACCCTGCGCGCGGCCATCGCCTCCGGCGAGCTCGACCCGGCACAGGCGTTGCGCGCCCTGCCAGCCGGAGACGACACGCTCTTTGCGGCCTGGCGCCAGCGCCTGCCGGAGAGCCCCCGGGCGCTGAGCTTCCTGGCCGCCTCCGCGCTCTGGCCCAGCCTGAACGCCGCAGCCCTGGCCCTGGCCGAGCGCCTGCCCGAAAACCTCCCCCACGAGCACGGCCACTGCCCGCTCTGCGGCAGCCTGCCCTACATCAGCTTCCTGCGCCAGAAGGAAGGCCTGCGCTTCGGATCCTGCTCCTTCTGCGGGTTCGAGCACCGCATCCGGCGCATCTCCTGCCCCTACTGCGACGAGACCGACACGGCCAAGCTCAAGCTCTTCCGCGTGGAGGAGTACCCCGGCGTGGTTGTCGGCGTGTGCGAAACCTGCTCCATGTACGTCAAGACGCTGGACTTCCGCGAGCTGGACAAGGGCCTGCTGCCCTGCCTCGACGACATGGCCACCGTGGCCCTGGATGTGCTGGCCCAAGGCCAGGGGTACAAGCGCCCCACCCTCTCGGCCTGGGGCTTCTAGTCCACATCGAAAGCACAAAGGCCGGAGCGGGGAAGTCCCCTGCTCCGGCCTTTTTTATGCCGTCGTCATGCCCGCCCGGGCATGGTCTGGCGGGCTATTTCGCGGCCTTGCGGAACACCTGCTTGCCCGCGCCGGGCATTTCCAGCTCCAGCATGCCCCGGCCCCGCCGCGCGGAGATGACGCCGCCCTGGCGCGTGTGCAGCACCACCTGGCCTTCATCGCGCACCTCCCAACGGAAGGGAGCCTCCTCCGCACCAACGGTGAGCGAGCCGCCGCCGTCCGAGCGCAGGGTCAGCCGGGCCGGGCTCAAGTCCAGACGCTCGGATTCGTAGTCGCCCACCAGATCCTCCACCGGGCCTCGGCACCCGGCCAGCAACAGCAAGGCCAGTGCCAGCGCGCAAAACAGCGTCCGCCTCACGTCTCGATCTCCTTGAGTGTGCTCTGGTAGCGGCGCTCAAGCGCCAGGGGGGAATCAAAAAAGAACACGTGGATGGTCATGGCGAGCCAGGTCAGGTCGCGCACCAAGGTCAGCCAGGTCATGCGCTCATCCAGGGTGCTGAAGCAGCCGCAGTCGATGGGCGTGTCGCGCAGCAGGTTCACGACCACAGCCACGCTGAAGACCGCCAGCAGCGCGCCGAGCATGGCGCTCACCGTGCGCACGCGCACCCCGGCCACCAGCATGGCCCCGCAAATGAGCTCCAGCCACGGCAGGGCCAGGGCAAAGGCGTTGACCGCCAGGGCGGGCACCAGCTGATAGCTGGCGATGGTCTCGGCGAACTCCGCGGCGTAGCCGATCTTGTAGACGCTGGCGTAGACAAAGACCCCGCCCAGATAGAACCGGAAGGCCAGGGCCAGCCAGCGGCCCAGCACGTCGCGCCAGATATTTCTCCTCATGGCTCCACCGGATAGCCACGGGCCGCCCAGGCCGTGAGCCCTTCCTCAAGGACGAGCACCCGCTCGTGCTCGCGCGCCATGAGTTTTGCCGCCACGTCCTCGTCCCAGCGGCGGCTGATGTTGCCCCCGTAGATGATGAGCGGCGTGCTCAAAGGCACCTGGGCGAAGCGCATCAAATACATCATGTCGAACAGGGCCGGGGTCAGGTTCGTCGCGCCGCGCACCCGCTGCTGGTCAAAAAAAGCCTGTGGCCGCGCGTCCACCAGGAGGGCGCCCTCGCTCTGCTGCAGCTCCCTGGCCTTCTGGGCCGTGATGGTCTGGGCCGGGGGCCGCCGCAAATGCTCGGGCACCAGGGGCACGCCGTTGGGGCTGGCCAGGTTGAACAAGAAGCCCAGCAGCATTGCCGCCACCAGGATGACCCCGCAGTCCAGCCAGGAGAAGCGCCTGGAACGCTGGCCCTCGGTCCGCAGGAAAGAGCGCACGCGTTCACCGGCGCGTTCAAGAAGGTCGATGGTCTGCCGGGCCTCGGTGAGCGCGGTCACGGTGCGCGTGAGTTCCTCGTTCTGCCTCGTGAGGTTTTCATTCAGCGCCGTGATGGTGGCCAGGTGACGCGCACCCTGTACATAGCCCAGCAGGGTGCCCACCTGGGCCCGCAGCATCTGGACGTCATCGTCCTCCAGCGCCTCGCCGGAGATGGTCTCGCCCAGCACCAGCACACCTTGCACGTCGCGGTCCAGGGCGAAATAGATGGCGCAGGCCGCCTCAAAAGGCAGGCCGCTGCCCGCCAGGGACGCCGCCGGGTCGCCCACCGGCTCCACCGTGAGCGGGGCCACGCTGCGCCCGCCGGAGGCCGTGAAGGACTTGTAGACCAGCACATCCGCGGCGGCGTAGCCCGAGAGCCCGGTGTCCGGCGCGCCGCGCACGGCCAGGTCCACGCCATGCGCTGCGCGGTCCAGCAGCAGCACCAGACCGCTGCCCACGCTGAAGGCCCCGAGCATGGTCAAAAGGAACCTGTCCAGGATGCCCTGGACCTCGCGCAGGTGCGCCATCTCCGCGGCCAGCTCGTTGACCGCCGCCAGTTGGTGCACCCGGCGGTCAAGACCGCGCTGGACGGCATGGGAGGAGGCCAGGGCCTCGGTGAGGCGGTCGTTCTTGCGGCCCAGGTCCACGCTGAGCTGGCGGATGTTGCTCACGGCCAAGGCTCCGCGCAGGGCGCCGATGAGCAGGTGCAGCAGGCTGTGCAGCAGGGTCGAGGCGTCCGACTCCAGCTCCGCGCCTGCGCCAGCCTCGTCTGCGGACAAAAGCGGTCCCAGGGCCAGCAGGCCGCAATGGCTCTCGTCCACGTTGAAGCAGAGCAGGATGTCCATGTCCCTGGGCAGCAGGCTGTCGCCCCCGGCCTGATCGCGCCGGATGACGCGGATCTTGGAGCTCGGGAAGTCGCCGTCCAGGTCGCGGTAGGGGAAATAGGCGTCGCAGATGTCGGGCAGGCGCTGCTCCAGGGCCTCGGCCTCGGCCGGGGGCAGCCCGCGCGAGAGCACCATGCCCTCGCAGCCTGCGGGCCGGGCCAGCACCGCCACGCCGCGCATGGCTCCGATGGGGCCCATGGCCGTGAGCAGGAAGGTCTCCATGATCTTGCGCGGCTGGAGAATGCCGGCGAGCTCCTGGGCGGTCTCCAGCAGCACGCGCAGACTCAGGCGCTTGCGCTCAAGCTCCGTGCGCATGGCCGCCCCGCTTGTCCGGGCTTGCGAGAACACTCTCTGCCGCGGCATTCATGCTACTTGAGCGCCTCCTTGATGCGCGCGAGCAGGCCCTCGATGTCGTCATCGATGCCGAGGTGGGTGTAGAGCACCTTCCCGGCCGGGGTCACGAGCATGGTGAAGGGGGTCTTTGGTTCGTGCAAGAGCTTGTGGTTCTTATACGTTTCATCAGCCACCACGGGATATTTGTAGATGGCGGTCTTGCGCAGGCTCTCCACTTCCAGGTCGTTGCCCCCGGCGGCCAGGGCGAACATGAGCACCTCGCCGGATTGCATGCGCCGGGCCAGCCGGGCGTAGAGCGTGTTGAAGGCGCGCACCTGCTTCGCGCATTCGTTGCAGTACACCCCGATGACCTCAAGCACGATGACCTTGGTCTTCAGGTCCTGCAGGCGGAAGGTCTTCTTCCCGGCCACGCCGAGCTCCTTGGCGTCCTGGCCGAAGGCCGGGGCCTTCAGGCTCAGGGTGGACAGGGTCTGGCCGGGCGCGGGCAGGTTGTCGGCGGCGAGAGCCGCCCCCGCGAGGACGGACAGAAGCAGGCTGCAGAAAAGCGTCAGTGTGGCGAAGGGGCGCATGGGCGTTCTCCTTTCGGTCAGGGCGCGGCCAGGGCTGCGGCGTCGGACTCGTAAATCACCACCAGCTTGGCGATGCCCACGATCTCGAACACCTTGCGGAAGTTCTCGGACAATCCGGCGATGCAGACCCGCTCGCCGCGCTCCCGCGACTCCAGCAGGAGCTGGGTCAAAAGCGCCAGGCCAGCGCCGTTGGTGGAAGCGGACTCGTCGAAGTGCAGGATGATGCGAGGGCGGCCCATCTCGCGGGCGCGGGCCATGGCCTGGGCCAGGAATGGCTCGCTGCGCGCGGTGACGCTGCCCCGGATGGTCAGGATGGCGGCGCCGTCCACGCCGTCCACGCTGATTTCCTCGGCCTTGCTCTTGGCGATGGCGATGCGTTCCTCGGCGCGCTTCAGGGCCTGGCTCAAGGCCACGCGCTGCACGGGTTTGTTGATGAAGTCCGTGGCGTCGAGGTTGAGCGCGCGGATGGCCAGGTCCATGTCGCCGTGGCCGGTGATGACGATGACCTCGGCATGGGGGTCTATCTCTTTGATGCGCTTGAGGACCTCGATGCCGTCCATGACGGGCATCTTGATGTCGGTCAAGACCACGCCGGGCCGCTCGCGCTCGAAGGCTTCCAGGCCCTCTGCCCCGTTTGCTGCGGTGATGATCTCATATCCGTAGGCCGCGAGCAGCAGCCGGAACATGTTCAGCGTCGGCTGCTCATCATCGATGACAAGAATCTTTCTCTCCACGAAAACTCTCCTGTCGTTAATGCGTCTGCGGGAAGAACAGGTGGAAGGTGGTGCCCCTTCCGGGCTCGCTGTCGATGCGTATCTGGCCGCCGTAGTCCCGCACGATTCCGTAGGTGATGGCCAGGCCCAGGCCCATGCCCTGGCCGGTTTCCTTGGTGGTGAAAAACGGTTCGAAGATCTTGTCGAGCACGTCGTCGGGTATGCCCACGCCGGTGTCGGAGATGTCCACGCCCACGCCCCCGCCCTCGGAGCTGGTGCGGATGCCGATGCTGCGCCGTGCGTCCATGTCCGAGGCTTGGCTGGCGTCGTTGATGGCGTCGCGGGCGTTGGTCAAGAGGTTGAAGAAGACCTGCTGCAGGCGGTTGTCCTGGGCCAGGATGGTCGGCAGGTTCTCGCCCAGGTCGAGGTTGAAGCGGATGTTGTCCAGCTCGAACTGACGACGCACGATGGTCAGCACGCTGCCGATGGGCTTGTTCACGTCGATGCGTTCCTTCAGCATCTCGGCCTTGCGGCCAAAGGCCCGCAGCGTGTTGATGATCTCCGCCGCGCGGTCCACCTGGGCGCTTATCTCCAACACCACCTGGTGGAACTGCTCGGGCGAGGCGGTGCGCCCCTGCTCCTCCATGAGGGCCAGAAACTCACTGCCCATCTTGATGGCGTTGAGCGGCTGGTTCAGCTCGTGGGCTATGCCCGCGCTCATCTCGCCCAGCGATTTCATCTTGCCCGCCTGGATGACCTGGGCGTCCTTCTCGATCATCTCGGTGATGTCGGTGACGGCGATGATGATGGCGTGCCGCCCCTTGTAGGAGATGGGGCAGGCGTGGACGTTGACGTAGAAGGGCTTGGTGCCCTTTTTGTAGTGCAGCACCTTGGGATGGTACAGGCAGCCCGTGCCGCCGCTCCTGCCCTCGTAGGTGATCAGGCAATCGCTGCGGTTCTCCGGCCCGAGCGCCAGGTAGCTCATGCCCAGAAGCTCTTCCTTCTCATAGCCGTAAAGTTCCTGCGCGCGCGGGTTGGCGTCGGCGATGAGGAAGTTCTCGCAGTCCACCACGAACACCGGGTCCGGGCCGGAGTCGAACAGCGAGCGGTACTTCTCCTCGCTCTCGCGCAGGCGCCTGCGGTAGAGCTTGATGCTCCAGACCATGTTGCGGAAGCTGTCGCCCAGCTGGACGACTTCGTCACCGCTGCGCTTGCGGTAGAACACGCAGTTCTTGCAGGTGCGGTGGGTGGTGGCCTGCCGGGCCGACTGGTCGAAGTGCCAGCAGGGCATCTCGGTGTTCACGTAGGCCGGGCACTCCGTGGGCCGCCAGTTCTGGTCCTCCTCCTGGAAGTCCAGCGTGATGTCGAAATTGCCGCGCGAGAGTTCGTCGGAGATGCGCGTGAGTTTGGAAATGGGCCGGGTGATGTACTGGGTGATGCGATTGGACAAGAAGAAGATGATGCCGATGATGGCCGAGATGAAGCCGAGGAACGTCAGGCGCAGCTTGGAGATGAGGCTGTCGATGTGGCTTTTCGACAGGCCCACGTGCACCGTGCCGATGCGGTACAGGCCTTCCTTGATGGGCACGGCGATGTCGTGGATGGACTCGTTCTCCACGGTGACCAGGCGCACGCTGCGGTTCTGGTCCTGAGGCACCTGGTTGGCCAGGCGCAGCTCGCTGGGGAAGGGCCGGGTCAGGGTATGGGCCAGCACCTCGCCGCCCTGGTCGGTGATGAAGATGTAGGAGATTAGGTGCTTGCGCTCGTGCAGGCGGGCCTCGTCAAAGATCAGCGACAAAAGCTGCGGGTAGTTCTTGTCGAGCATGAAGGTGCCGCCGCGCTCGGCGATGGAGTGGGCCACGGCGCTGCCGCGCATCTCAAGCTCGCTGGTCAGCGAGGACACCAGGATGTAGCGCGCCACAAAGGCGATGGCCACGCTGATGAGCAGCACCACCGCGAGGATTGAGCCGAAGATCTTGTTCTTCAGGCTCAGGTTGCCGTAGCGTTTCAGGGATTCCGACAGGAAGCTCATTGCCGCGCCTCCGCCGGGATTCCGGCCAGGCCGGCCTTGGGCTGGGCCCCGGCCTGCTGCCGGGCCTGCGCCCGGACCTCATCCAGGGCGCGCAGCACTTCCGGCCAGTCGCTGATGAGCACGAAATGCCCGCCCACCAGTCGGGTGAAATACACACGCTCCATGCCCTGGTGGTTGTCCGGCCCGAAGGAGACCACGGTGCCCGGGCCCAGCGTGTAGTCACGGATGGACTCGATGGCGCTGATGAAGCCCTCGCGCGTCAGATCGCGCCCGGCCAGCTTCAGGCCCTCCACCAGGATGCGTGCGTTGATGTAGCCTTCCAGCCCGACGGAGTTGGGCTTGTCGTCCGGGAAATACTTGGCCAAGAGGTGAACGTACTCCTCGGCGCTGCCCAGCAGCTGGCGGGCGTCTGGTCCCTCAAATGGAGGCACCACCTGGGACATGACCACCACCTGCCCGGCGTTGTCGCCCAGGCGGCGGGCCAGCTCCTCCGCGCCCACGAAGGACACGGTATGGAAGATGGGGTGGAAGCCGCGCTCCGAGGCCAGCTGAATGAACTTTGCGCAGGGGTCGTAGGTGCCGATCATGACCACGGCCTCGGCCCCGGACCGCTGGATCTTGGCCAGGCCATCGGCCACGTCCTGGGTTCCGCGCACGTAAAAGCCGCGCGCCACGGGCTCCAGCCCGAACTCCTTCAGGGCCAGCTCCGTGCCGGTGAGACCGTCAAAGCCGTAGGCGTCGTACTGGTAGAACACCGCGATGCGCTTGAGCCCGAGGTCCTTGACCAGGTGGCGCACCGCCGCGGCGGTTTCCTGATAGTAGGAAGCGCGGATGTTGATGACGTAGCGGTTGAAGGGCTCGCGCAGGGCGTTGGCCCCGGTGAACATGCCGAGCAGCGGGATGCGCGCGTCCTCCACCAGGGGCAGGATCTTCACGGTGGTGGGCGTGCCCACGTAGCAGAACAGGGCAAAGACCCGGTCCTGCACGATGAGTTTCTGGGTGTTGGCCAGGCAGCGCGGCGGGTCGTAGGAGTCGTCGTAGGCCGTGAGTTCGATGCGCCGCCCCCAGACACCGCCTTGATCGTTGATGTGCTTGAGGTAGGACAGGGCGCCGCGCAGTGTCTGGGTGCCAAGGTAGCTGGCGTGGCCGGACAGGGCCAAGGACGAGCCGAGCGAGATGACCTTGTCCGTGACGCCCGACGTCTGGCGCTCCGGCGCGGACTTCTCGCCCTTTGAATCGCAGCCGCCAAGGGCCAGGGAGAAGCACAGGAGAAGTGCAAGGAGGAGCAATTTTGGCGCAGACGCTACGCTGGCCGAAGAAATCCACACGTTTCGACAGTCGCTCACCACCATCCCTCCAATCCTAACACGCCGACGCGCGAAAATGACGTTTGCGCGGGAAACCCACGCGCAACGCTACGACAGATAAGCCAACGCTTCAACAGAAAATGCGCCGGATTCCTCCTCATCTGCGACGCCCCCCCTTGCAAAAATCCGTGCAAGGTGGCATCGCACCCAACATGCCGCACCCTCATCCGACCTCGCCCCCACTGCTCCGGACAGCCCGACCAAGGCTGTCCTCCCTGCTCATGGTTCTTACTCTGGCACTCGGCCTGGCGCTCGGGAGCACCACGGCCCTGGGCGCCGGCACCGGCCACGCAGCCGCGCCTGCGGCCTTCCCGGACCTGTCCCTGGACCTCTCCGCGCAGAACGCCGCCGCCCTGGGCCTTGATGCAGGCGGGCCAACCAGCCTCTCGCGCATTCCGGCGCAGGGGCTGCTCGTTTTGCTGGTGAGCTATTACTGCCCGCCCTGCCACAAGGAGATTCCGCGCATCAAGGATCTGGAGCGGCGCATCCGCGAGCGCGGCCTGGCCGGGCGCATCCGCATGCTCGGCCTGGCGGCCGGGGACAACGAATCCCTGGTGGAGCGCTTCACGGCACGGCACGGCGGGCTGCCCTTCACCCTTGTGCCCGACCCGGCCCTGGCCGCGCACAAGCGCCTGGGCAGCCCGGTGGTGCCAACGCTGTACTCCATCGCCAACGTTGGCGGCAGGCTGCGCCTGCTCAGCGCGCGCGAGGGGGAGTTCACCGAAGATCCCGATGCCTTCCTGGACGCTTTCCTGCGTGCCATGCCCGCTCCCCCGAAAAGCACCAGGACTTTGCCCAGGAAGTGACAAGAGCATCAAGTTCTGGCACCATCTTTTTCAACAGACGCGAATTCAGGGGAGGATCATGGCTGAGGAGACGCAGACACGAGGGGAGGCCGAAACCAAGGCCAGGGCGGCGCTCTTGTGGCGCTGCTGGCCGGACGGCAAGAAATTCTGCCCACGCTGTCGCGCGCAAAAACCTTACGCCCTGGCCGAAGGCCGCCTGCGTTGCGGCGCTTGCCGCTACACCTTCCACGACTTCACGGGGCGCTGGCTCAACTTAAGCGGCCTCTCCTCCGCGCAATGGGTGGACCTTGCCCGGGCCTTCGCACTGGACGCCAACACCCGCGAGGTCGCGCAGGCTGCGGGCGTATCCTACAACACCGCCTTCAAGGCCCTTACCGTGCTGCGCCTGGCCATCCTGGCCCAGGGCACGGACGCCCGGCAGCTCTTCAGCCCGCGGACCGGCCTAAGCGACCTGCTGAGCAACGGCAAACTGTGCCACGCGCCCGAGTCCCCGGTGGGCGAGGTCCCTGTGTACGGCATTCTGAGCCAGGGCCAGCGGGTCTTTGTGGACATGGTGCCAGAGCTTTCCGCCGAGAGCGTGCTGCACTTCAACCACAACTTCCACTTGCGCGTCGCCCGCCTCGGGCACATCCTGATCACCGACCGCTACAAGACCTACGATGGGCTCGTGCTCTGCGGCGACGACCGCCTGCCCTACCACTACCTTTTGCGCCACCAGGGCACCCCCTTTGCGGAGTCCGGCAGCCCCTTCTGGCTCTATGCCCGCGAGCGGCTGCGCCAGTTCAAGGGCCTCTCGGCCCGGCGTTTCCCGCTGTACCTGAAGGAGCTGGAGATGCGCTACAACCGCCAGGGCGAGGACCTCCTGCCGATGTTCCTCGACGCCCTGTGCGCGCCCATTCCCACGTCCACCATCGCCTGAACAAGCCGCCACCGGGCAAACCTCCCCTTCTGTACGCCGGTGCCAAAGCTTGCGTAGGCAGTGCTTTGTTTGACGCAAACCCCACTTGTTGTGCTAGGAATAACAACATAGAGTGGAGGTACTATGGATACCCTAACCATCGCTCCCCTGGGAGCCAACAAACAGAATGGCCCAAGCCTGCTGACCCTGCCCTTCGGGGGTCTTGGCCTGGACCTGGCAGAGGTCCGGCGCAAGGTGCGCGGACTCGAGCTGACGCCCTTCGTGAAACACGAAAAGCGCCAGGCCGAGCCCCGTCCCGAGGCCCCTCCTGTGCTTTCCGGCTACCGCCTTCTGGTGCGGCTCAGCCGGGAGACGCTAGGCAGCTAAGGATGAAAACCCATAACAACGGAGGCCACATGAAGCTTTCGCGCAGAGGGTTCCTGAAACTCTCCGCCGCAGCGGCCTTGAGCACGGCATTTGGCGGCATCGGCTTCGCAATGAAGCCCACAGCCGTCGACCGCATCGCAATGCTCAAGCCCGACTGGAGCAAGCAGACCACCACCGCTTGCTGCTACTGCGCAGTCGGTTGCGGACTCATCGTCAACACAGCCCTCTCCGGCACCAAGCGTGCCATCAACGTCGAGGGCGACCCTGACCACCCCATCAACGAAGGCGCGCTGTGCGCCAAGGGCGCCAGCATCTACCAGCTGGCCGAAGGCACCCCCGGGCAGAAGAACCCGCGCCTGCAGAAGGTCATGTACCGCAAGCCCTTCGGCACCAAGTGGGAAGCCAAGTCCTGGGATTGGGCGCTGGACCGCATCGCCAAAAACATCAAGCGTGACCGCGACGCCACCTTTGTCACCAAGAACGCCCAGGGCCAGGTCGTCAACCGTTGCGACGGTTTGGCGAGCGTCGGCTCCGCGGCCATCGACAACGAGGAATGCTGGGCCTATCAGGCCTTCCTGCGTTCTCTGGGATTAGTATACATAGAACATCAGGCCCGTATTTGACACAGCGCAACTGTAGCGGCTCTGGCAGAGTCGTTCGGACGCGGCGCGATGACCAATCACTGGATCGACCTTAAGAACAGTGACTGCATTCTTATCATGGGCAGCAACGCTGCCGAAAACCATCCCATTTCCTTCAAATGGGTCACCAAGGCGCAGGAAAAGGGCGCGACCCTGATCCACGTCGACCCCCGCTTCACCAGGACCAGTGCGAAAGCCGACATCTACGCGCCCCTGCGCTCCGGCTCGGACATCGCCTTCCTGGGCGGCCTGATCAACTACATTCTTGAGAACGACATGGCGTTCAAGGAATACGTCATCAACGCCACCAACGCCACGTTCATCGTCGGCGACGACTACGGCTTCAAGGACGGCATGTTCACCGGCTTTGACGAGGCCAAGCACAAGTACGACAAGAGCAAGTGGAAGTTCGCCCTCGACGAGAAGGGCGCGCCCAAGCGCGACATGACCATGCAGAACCCCAAGTGCGTGTACCAGCTGTTGAAGAAGCACTACAGCCGCTACAGCGTCAAGAATGCCGTGGACATGACCGGCACCCCCGAGGACAAGCTGCTGGCCGTCTACAAAGCATACGCATCCACCAACAAGCCTGACCGTGCCGGCACCGTCATGTACGCCATGGGCTGGACCCAGCACACCGTCGGCGTGCAGAACATCCGCTCCATGAGCATCGTGCAGATGCTGCTCGGCAACATGGGTGTGGCTGGCGGCGGCGTCAACGCGCTGCGCGGCGAGTCCAACGTACAGGGTTCCACCGACCAGGCCCTGCTCTACCACATCATCCCCGGCTACATGCCCACCCCGACCACTGCCCAGCCCAAGCTTGAGGACTACCTGAAGCTCGTGGCCCCGGTGTCCCACGATCCCAAGAGCATGAACTGGAAGAAGCACTATCCCAAGTACGCCGTGAGCCTCATCAAGAGCTTCTACAAGAATGCCGAGCCCGCCGTGGGCTACGACTGGATGCCCAAGCTCGACGCAGGGCAGAACGCCTCCTGGCTTGTGCTCTTCGACGAGATGCTGAAGGGCAAGTTCAAGGGCTTCTTCGCCTGGGGCATGAACCCGGCCTGCTCTGGCGCCAACTCCAACAAGACCCGCGAAGGCCTGACCAAGCTCGACTGGCTGGTCAACGTCAACATCTACGACAACGAGACCGGCAGCTTCTGGCAGGGCCCGGGCATGGACCCCAAGAAGATCAAGACCGAGGTCTTCATGCTGCCCTGCGCGGTGTCCATCGAGAAAGAAGGCTCCATCACCAACTCCGGCCGCTGGATGCAGTGGCGCCAGCAGGGCCCCAAGCCTTTGGGCGACTCCCGTCCTGACGGCGAGATCATCGCCGAACTGGCTGACAAGGTGCGCGCGCTGTACAAGAAGGAAGGCGGGGCCTTCCCCGAGCCCGTGCTCGGCCTGAACTGGGAAGACATGACCAGCGCCCACGGCTTCGATGTGCACAAGACCGCCAAGCTCATCAACGGCTACTACCTGAAGGACGTCGAGGTTAAGCAGCCCGACGGCTCCATGAAGGTCTTCAAGGCCGGCACCCAGGTGGCCGCCTTCCCGGCCCTGCGCGACGACGGCAGCACCTGCTCCGGCAACTGGATCTACTGTGGCTCCTATGTCGGCCCCGATCCCAAGGACAACCGCTCGACCAAGCGCTCCAAGGAGCAGACCCCGGCCCAGGCCGAGGTTGGCCTGTTCCCCAACTGGTCCTGGTCCTGGCCGGTCAACCGCCGCGTCATCTACAACCGCGCCAGCGTCGACGCCACGGGCAAGCCCTACGCTCCCCAGAAGCCCATCCTGGCCTGGAACGGCAAGGGTTGGGACATCGACGTGGTGGACGGCGGCGGAGCCCCCGGTTCCGTGCATCCGTTCATCATGCAGGTGCACGGCATGGCCCAGTTGTTCGGCCCCGGCCTGAACGACGGCCCCTTCCCCGAGTACTACGAGCCGCTGGACTGCCCCGTGTCCAGCCACCCGTACTCCAAGGTGCTGCACAACCCGACCGCCCTCACCTTCAAGGGCGAGAAAGCGGCCGTGTGCGATCCGCGCTTCCCGTTTGTCTGCACCACCTACCGCGTCACCGAGCATTGGCAGACGGGCCTGCAGACCCGCTACCAGCCTTGGCTGCTTGAAGCCGAGCCGCAGATGTTCTGCGAAATGAGCGAGGAGCTCGCTGCCCTCCGCGGCATCAAGAACGGCGAGAAGGTCTGGCTGGAGAACGAACGCGGCAAGCTCTGGGCCAAGGCCATCGTCACCAAGCGCTTCAAGCCGTTCGTCGTGCAGGGCAACATCGTGCACGAGGTCGGCATTCCCTGGCACTTTGGCTGGCGGTTCCCCAAGGACGGCGGCGATGCAGCCAACCTGCTCTCCCCGTCTGTCGGCGATCCTAACACCGGCATACCCGAGACGAAGGCCTTCATGGTCAACGTCCGGAAGGCTTAAGGAGGCACGTCATGAGTGGTAAGAGCTTCTTCGTCGACCTGACGAAATGTACCGCCTGCCGTGGCTGCCAAGTCGCCTGCAAGCAGTGGAAGAAACTGCCTGGCGAAAAGACTGTGAACACAGGTTCGCACCAGAATCCGCCCGACCTCTCCGCCACCACGTTGCGCCTCGTGCGCTTCAGCGAAATGGAGATCGAGGGCAAGATGAACTGGTTCTTCCTGCCCGATCAGTGCCGCCACTGCCTGGACGCCCCGTGCAAGTCCGGCGCTTCCCTGCCCGACTCCATCATCCAGGATCCGGACACCGGCGCCGTGATCTACAACGCCAAAACGGCCAAGGAGGATGCTGCGGCGATCCGCAACTCCTGCCCCTACGACATCCCGCGCGTGGACAAGAAGACCAAGGTCATCAGCAAATGCGACATGTGCAACGACCGTGTGAAGGCTGGAAAACTCCCGGCCTGCGTGCAGTCCTGCCCCACCGGAACCATGAACTTCGGTGACCGTGACGCCATGCTGGCCCTGGCCAAGAAGGCGCTTGCAGAGGCCAAGAAGAAGTTCCCGGGCGCACAGCTCGTGGACGAGGACTCCGTCCGGGTCATCTTCCTGACCGCGGACAAGCCGGCCCTGTACGCCAAGACCCTGATGGCCGACGCTACCCCCACCCGCCGCCTGTACACCAGGCAGGAGGCTCTGGCCGCGTTGACCAGGCCCGTGCGGGCTTTGCTGGGCTAGGCCAAATGAACTAGTGGAACGCACCTCTAGATAGGAAACCGCCGGGAAGGTTGGACCAATCTGGCGGTTTCCCCTTCGGGGGGGGCGATGTGCCCCCCCCGATTGCATTTTAGCGGTTGTGCGGGCTTGCCATAGTGAAACCAGGAGTTATTCTCACCTCTCGACATATTTCCAACAACCGCCAAGGAGCCTGCCATGAAGAGATTCGCCGCCGCCCTGCTGGCCCTGCTGCTGTTCAGCGCGCCAGCCCTGGCCAAGCCCAAGGTCGGCGACATTCTGCCGGACCTGGAGATCAAGGCCGCGCCCCTTGCGCCCGAGGCAGCCTACCTTGGCCTGGCTCCTGGCAGCAAAAGCTTCCGCCTGTCTCAGATCAAGGCCGAGGCCCTGCTGGTGGAGATCTTCAGCATGTACTGCCCGCGCTGTCAGGCTTCGGCCCGGTCCGTGAACAAGGTCTTCGAGAACCTGACCGCCCTGCCCCAGGGGCGCAAGCTCAAGATGCTGGGCCTTGGCGCGGGCAACTCGGGCTTTGAGGTCAACGCCTTCCGCAAGCAGTTCGAAATCCCGCTGCCCCTGTTCCAGGACGGCGACTACGTGCTGCACAAGGCCTTCGGCAACGTCTACACACCGACCTACATGGTGCTCAAGGCCACGCCGGACGGCAAGGGCTTCCAGGTGCTCCACATCCAGGAAGGCCCCTTCGGCAACGGCGAGGAGTTCCTCGAGAACATGCTGCGCGTCTCCGGCGTGCAGTAGCCAAGCGGCCATACGGGAGTCCCCATGCGCAAACTCAACGCCTTTATCCTTTCCGCCGCCCTTGTCTTGGCGACCCCGATTTGCCTTCCTGCTCCGGCCCAGGCCATCGACCTGAAGGACATGATCTACGACCCGGGCCAGCTCAAGCCCGTGGACAGCAGCCTCAAGGTGCGCCCCGGCCAGATGGCCCCGGATTTCGCCCTGCCCTCCACCACGGGCGAGAAGGTCCGCCTGTCGGACTATCGCGGCAAAAAGAACGTGGTTCTGTCCTTCGTGCCTGCGGCCTTCACGCCGGTGTGCTCGGACCAGTGGCCCGGCTACAAGCTGACCCGCGACCTGTTTGAGGAGCGCGATGCCATGATCCTGGGCATCAGCGTGGACAACGTGCCCAGCCTCTATGCCTGGGCGGTGGAGATGCACGGCCTGTGGTTCCCGGTGCTGTCCGACTTCCCCCACGGCGCAGTGGCCAAGCGCTACGGCCTTCTGCGCACCAGCGGCACCAGCGAGCGGGCCATCGTCATCATCGACAAGAAGGGCGTCATCCGCTTTGCCAAGGCCTTTGACGTCAACCGCCGCCCCGACCTCGGCGTCATCATGGGCGAGTTGGACAAGCTGAAGTAGCGGCCCGCTCCAGCCTGCAAACACAGCAAAGCCGCCAGGGAGAATTCTCTCGGCGGCTTTTCCGTATTGACGCGCCGCCGCCGTCTTTGGCATGTTGCGGGCACTTGTTCTCAGGGCGGGGTGCAATTCCCCACCGGCGGTATCCCGGACGCGCGCGGCCTTTCAGGGCGGCGTTATCTTCCGGGGAGCCCGCGAGCGCCTGCTCCAGCGTGGAGCGGGGTCAGCAGATTCCGGTGCGATGCCGGAGCCGACGGTGACAGTCCGGATGGAAGAGAATGAGGCAGCACACCCGCGACGGGCGTCTTTGTCCGCGCGCGCCCTCCGTTTCGCCTGCCCGCCCGCCGGGTTTGCGCCTCGGCTGGCGGTCTGTCTTTTACGCCCTGATTCTGGTCCCATTGCCTCAAGGAGGCGCACCATGAATCAGTCCCTTCTCTCAACCTTTGGCGATTCCGACGCACGTCTGGAGGCGGCCCTGGCCTCACTCCGGCGCGGTGGCGGCGTCCTGGTGGTGGACGACGAGGACCGGGAAAACGAGGGCGACCTCGTCTTCCCGGCCCAGACGCTGGACAACGCGCAGACGGCTCTGCTCATCCGCGAATGCAGCGGCATCGTCTGCCTCTGCCTGACCGACGAAAAAGCAGATGCGCTGGACCTGCCGCCCATGGTGGCGGCCAACACCAGCCGCCACGGCACGGCCTTCACCGTGACCATCGAGGCCGCCGAGGGCGTGACCACCGGCGTTTCCGCAGCCGACAGGGTGCGCACGGTGCAGGCGGCCGCAGCGCCGGACGCCCGGCCAGGCGACCTGCGCCGCCCCGGCCATGTGTTCCCGCTGCGCGCCCGGCCTGGCGGCGTGCTGGAGCGCCCCGGGCACACCGAGGCCACGGTGGACCTCATGCGCCTGGCCGGTCTTGAGCCCTGCGGCGTGCTCTGCGAGCTGACCAACCCGGACGGAAGCATGGCCCGCCTGCCGGAGATCGTGGCCTTTGCCGAGGCCTCCGGGCTGCCGGTGCTGGCCGTGGCCGACCTGGTGCGCCACAGGCGGCTTGCGGACCAATAAAAAAAGCCGCCGGAGGAACTCCCTCCGGCGGCTTCATTTCGCCTCAATGGCCGGGACAGCGCCGGTTCGCGCGTTACTGGGCCTGCGCCCCGTTGCCGCCACCGTTGCCGTTGCCGTTTTTCACGCCGTTGCCGTTCTTGGCGCCGTTGCCGTTTTTCGGGGCGCTTCCGCCAGTGGCGCCATTGCCGGAAGCCGAAGGCAACTCGGCCAGGGCGCGGTTGCTCACCAGGAGGTGCAGTTGGCCGGGGTTCTTCATGCGGCCCGACACGAACTCGGCGTAAGGCCCGGACCCGCAGAACAGGTCCACATGCTTGCCCACGATGGCCCCGCCTGTGTCCTGGGCCAGCATGAGCCCGGACAGGCGGCCCGGCCCGCCCTGCGGGGGCACCGGGAGGGTCGTGGTCATGGACAGGGCCGCGCCCAACGGGATCTGCGAGCGGTCCACCGCGATGGAGCCCATGGGCGTGAGCAGCTTGCCCATGCTGCCGAAGGGGCCATTGTCCGAGAGCTTGAAGAACACGTAACTCAAATCCTCGGAGAGCAAATCCTTGGCCAGGTGCGGATTCTGCTGCACAAAGCCCTTGATGCGCGGGGCGCTGGCCTCGTCGCGGGTCAGGTGGCCGCGCCGGATCACGGTGCGGCCGAGCATGGCCAGATCGCGGCCGTTCTTGTTGGCGTAGAGGATGTGCTTCACGCTGCCATCGGGCAGGATGAGCCGACCTGAGCCCTGGATGTGCAGAAAGTACAGGTCGATGCGGTCCTTGACCCAGGCCACTTCCGCGCCCTTGTCCTTGAGCGCCCCGCCGAAGTCGATCTCCCCGCGCGAGTGGTACGGCTTGATGCCGTTCTTGGTCATGCGGTAGCGCAATTGCTGGCCCTTCCAGCGCGAATGAAACTCGCCCAGGTCCACCGTGAGCATGTCGGCTGGGGCACCGTAGACTGGGTAGGGATACGCCGGATCAGGCTCCAGGCTGGCCTCAAGGTACGGCTCGTAGTAGCCGGTGACCAGGGTGTCCTCCGGCTCCGTGGGAAACCAGGTGAAGACCCGCGCCAGCAGGGCCGGGTCGGCGTCCAGATACGGCAGGGCCGCCAGCAGGTCCTCCAGGGTCAGGCGCATGGCCCCCCAGGTGAGCTTCAGGCCGGGCCGGGCCACGGCCACCTGCGAGGCGGGCTTGGCGGACACGTAGGACAGGCTGGCCTTGAGGCCGGGTTCCAGGTCGCGCCAGGACGACAAGCCCTGGGTGGACGGGTGCATCTGGGCCACGCGGGAAAGAGCCTGCTCAACGCTCAAGGGCTCGAACCAGGGCCGCTCGGCCTTGACCGGAGGCGGTGGCGGCGGCGGCGGCGGCGGGGCCACGGGCTTGGCGCAGCCCCAGGACAAAGCCAGGGCAAGGAGCAAGAGTCCGAGGAGTCGGAAGGGGGCGGGCGCGGCCATGCGGCTGCACCCGGAAAAAGGCTTGGTCATGGTTCGTTCCTGTAGGCCTTGTAGTCGGTCCGTGAGGTAAGCACCTCGCTGTACTCCTCGCTGTAGATCTTGAGCATGACCATGAGGAAGCTCAGGATGAGCGGGCCGTAGAAGATGCCCAGCGCCCCGAAGGCGTGGATGCCGCCCAGGATGGCGAAGAAGATGTAGAAGGGCGACACCTGAGCGGCCTTGCGCATGAGCATGGGGCGCAAAACGGTGTCGATGCTCGTCACCAGGACGATGTTCCAGAACAGGAAGAACGCCGCGGTGCCGGGGCTGACGAAGAAATAGAGATAGGCCGACACCGGGGCCCAGATGAGCCCGGTGCCGATGACCGGGATGAGCGCGGCCAAGCCCATCATGGTGCCCCAGAACAGCGCGGGCACGCCAACGATGTACAGCCCCAGCGCACCCACAAGCCCCTGCAGCATGGCTATGAACAGGCTGCCGAAGAGCACCGCGCGCGCCACGCGCTGCAGGCTGTCGATGATGACGTCCTCCTGGTGCGTGGGCAGCGGCGCCAGGTACTTGAGCTTCTGCACCATGGCGCGGCCTTCGCGCAGGAAGTAGAAGAGCATGAAGAGCATGAGGAAGAAGCGCAGCAGCATCTTTGCCGCATTGCCCACGATGGTGGCGCTGGTGTCGAACATGGACTGGGCGAACCCGCGCGAGTACTGGAGCAACTTGATCTGGATGGTGGCCTCATCCAGGGTCAGGAAGGGCATCTTCTCGCGCAGCCAGATCAGATAGGGCTCCAGGCGATTGTCGCGCAAGAAGTTCGTGGCGTCGGCCTTGTCCATCCATCTGGTGACGATCTGAACGGACTCCAGGCCGTGGGTCACCAGCCCCCAGCCCAGAAGGGCCGTGGGCAGGATGATGGCGAAGACGACGATGGCCACGGTGATCCCGGCGGCGAGGTTGGTCCGCTCGCCCAGGCGGGTGCTGAGGCGCGCATAAAGCGGCGAAAAAATGATGGAGAGCACGGCGGAGATGATGATGGTGTGGATGAACGGCTCCACCAGCACAAATCCCCAGATAAGCGCCACCACGAGAAAGAAAAGCATGAAATACGAAAAGATCTTGTTGGAATGCGGAGGCGGAAGAATCAAAGGGGTGTCGGGGGTATCCGACGCGCTGTTCATCATGTCTGCATTCCGGTGGTGTTGCGCCCGCTTGCCCGCCGACCGAGGGGCCGGTTTTGGCAGCACGTGCTGGTGGAGAACGGGCCTTGGGCCTGTGTAAGCCCAGTGGGCGTCGCGGTCAAGCGGGCTGTGGCCTAAAGGAGTTGCGGACAAATGCTCAAGGGCATCCCCTGGTTCTTGTTTTTTCGGCGCGATGTGTCTAAGAGACAAGACTGTGCCGTGCGTCATCGACAAGCGGCGCGCTGTGTCGCGGAATCCACCCGGCCAGGCGCAATGCCCACAGCCTGGACCGGGAGCATACTGTCGAGTGGTTGCCCCCCCCATGAACGCTTCAACTGGAGGAGAATACATGAAACGCCTGTTCAAGTCCCTGTTCCTGGTTTCCGCCTGCGCGATCCTCGCCCTGGGCGTGGTCGGCTGCGGTGAGAAGAAGGAAGAAAAGAAGGCCGAGGCCCCGGCTCCCGCCGCCGCCCCCGCTCCCGCTGGTCCCAAGACCATCATCTTCGCTTCCGACGCCACCTACCCCCCCATGCAGTACATGAACGAGCAGAAAGAGATCGTCGGCTTCGAGGTTGACGTGATCAAGGCTGCCGCCGAGAAGGGCGGCTTCAAGGCCGAGTTCAAGAACGTGGCCTGGGACGGCATCTTCGCCGGTCTGGCCTCCGGCAAGTACGACGCCATCTCCTCCTCCGTGTCCATCACCGATGAGCGCAAGGCCACCATGGACTTCTCCGAGCCCATCATAGCCATTGAGCAGATGCTCGTGGTCGGCATCAAGGACAAGGCCACCGACCTGGCCGCCCTGAAGGGCAAGAGCATCGGCGCCCAGATCGGCACCACCAGCTATTTTGTCGTCAAGGACGTGAAGGGCTTCAAGGCCATCAAGACCTACGACGAAGTGGGCCTGGCCATGGAAGACCTGGTGAAGGGCAGCATCCAGGCCGTCGTCGCCGACAGCCCGGTGGCCGTCGAGTACACCTCCAAGAAGTACGCCGACAAGATCAAGATCGCCGGCGTCATCAAGAGCGACAAGGTCGAGAACATCGGCATCGCCGTGAAAAAGGGCAACAAGGAAGTGCTTGACCTCGTGAACAAGGGCCTGGCCGCCATCAAGGCCGACGGCACCTTCGACAAGATCAAGGCTGCTCACAAGATGCAGTAGACCGGCCCCTCGGGACCGGTTTTACGCATTCGCACAGCATTCTCCCCGGGGGGCCGCCAACTGGTGGCCCCCCGGCATTCCAAAACCAGAGGCCATGAACGCATGAGCGACACACGAATCATTGACGTCGGAGAAGGGGCGGCCATCCCCAAAAGGGACGACTGGGGTCTGTTCAACGCCTGGACCATCAGCATCGTCGGCGCCATTCTCTGCATCTGCTACCTCGTCTTCTTCCAGCCGACCCCCTACAGGCGAATCATCTTCTACCTGGCCGACGGCGTCATCATCACCTTCCAGGTGACGGTCATCTCCATCGTCTGCGCCTGCGTCATCGGGCTCATCACCGGACTGGGCCGCGTTTCCAAGAACAAGGCCATCAACCTCCTGGCCTCCACCTATGTGGAGATCATCCGCGGCATCCCGCTCCTGGTGCAACTTTTCTACATCTACTACGCCCTGGGCCGCCTGCTCAACGTCCATGACCTGACCGCAGCGGTCATCGCCATGAGCGTGTGCTACGGCGCCTACATGGGCGAGGTCTTCCGCGCGGGCATCACGGCCATCGACAAGGGCCAGACCGAGGCCGCGCGCTCCCTTGGGTTCAACACCAAGCAGACCATGTTCCTGGTCATCCTGCCCCAGGCCTGGCGCACCATCCTGCCCCCGGTGGGCAACGAGTTCATCGCGCTGCTGAAGGACACCTCGCTGGTGTCCATCCTCGCGGTGAGCGACCTTTTGCGCCGCGGCCGGGAGTTCTCCAGCGAGACCTTCCTCTACTTTGAAACATTCACCATGGTCGCCCTGATTTATCTCGTCATCACGCTGCTCCTCTCCAAGGGCGTGGGCATCATGGAAGCGAGGCTCAGCCACTATGTCCGCCACTAACCCCCCCATCGTCGACATCCGCCACGTCAGCAAGAGCTTTGGCGCGCTCAAGGCCCTGAACAACGTGTCCATGTCCATGAACCTGGGCGAGAAGGTCGTCATCATCGGCCCCTCGGGTTCGGGCAAGAGCACGCTTTTACGCTCCATCAACAAGCTTGAGACCGTGGACTCCGGCACCATCATCGTGGACGGCTACGACATCAACGCCACCACCACGGACATCAACCGGCTGCGCATGGAGCTCGGCATGGTCTTCCAGAGCTTCAACCTCTTCCCGCACAAGACCGTGCTGGAGAACCTGACGCTCGCCCCCATCAAGCTCAAGGGCATGAACAAGGCCGAGGCCGACGAGATCGGACTCAAGCTGCTGGACAAGGTCGGCATCAAGGAGAAGGCCCACGTCTACCCGTCCAAGCTCTCCGGGGGCCAGCAGCAGCGCGTGGCCATCGCCCGCGCCCTGGCCATGTCGCCCAAGATCATGCTCTTTGACGAGCCCACCAGCGCGCTGGACCCGGAGATGATCGGCGAGGTGCTGGACGTCATGGTCACCCTGGCCAAGGAGGGCATGACCATGGCCGTGGTGACCCACGAGATGGGCTTTGCCCGCGAGGTGGCCGACCGCGTGGTGTTCATGGACCACGGCGCCATCATCGAGGAAGGCACGCCCGAGCACTTCTTCCAGAATCCCGACCACGACCGCACCAAGCTCTTCTTGAGCCAGATCCTCTAAGTCCTGCCCGTTTGCACCGCTACGAGGCCGTCTCCCCGGAGGCGGCCTTTTTCATTCCTCCTGCCCATTCTCCTTGCATCGCAGCGCCTGGAACGCTAGTACTTCGGGTCAACCACGGAGGCACCCCCCATGCGCATCTCGGCCTGCGTCCACACCCGGCTCGCCGCCCCCCTTCTGGCTCTGGCCCTGCTCGTCCCCGCCCTGACCGGCTGTGGACTTGAGCGCGCAACCCCGACGCCCGACGCGCCCGCGGCCCCGGCCAACGCCACGGCCCCAAATTCCGCCGCCGATGCCATTCCGGCTCCGCAGCCTGTGGCCGCGCCCGCCTTCACGGCGGAATCCGTGGCGCACCGCCTAAGCGTGCTGGTGAACGACACCGACCTCTCCTCCCCGGACTTTGCCCGGCTGCGCGCGGAGATAGTCCAGGCAGGCGGCAGCCAGCCGTATTCCGGCGGAGCGTCCCTGCCCGGCGACTTGCGCCTGGCCATCAGCCGCGTGGCGGGCTTCAATCCTCCGAACATGCGCGAGCGCTGGCAGCGCCACCAGCATGCCCTGGACAGCGCCGCCGCCCTCTACGCCGAGCACCCGCCTGTGGACACCGACGCCCTTAGCGGCGCCAAGGTGCTGCGCAGGCTTGGCCCGTCCCTGTACTTGGTGCGCCTGCAAGGCGGCGATACGGCGTTCTTTTCCACTCCCTTCAGCGCGCGCAGGCTCAAGGTCGGGGCCAAGCTGCGCGGGATTCCGGCGCTGGAACAGCCCCACGTCAAGGCCGACCGCGCCAAGGGCGATCTGGTGGAGGAACTGGACGAGGCGGGCCGGACGTATGTGGCCATCACCCGGCAGGAGGCGCAACGGATCAAGGCCGAACGCGCGCCGGTGCTGGCCCGGCTGAAGGAACTGGAGGCAGAGCGCGCGCACTTCCAGCGCTCCGTGGACGAGGATCTGGCCAGCCTGGACTCGCTGGCCCGCGATGTGAACGCCATCATCAGCCCGCGCCTGCTGGGCCTGTCCAGCGTCGACGCCTACGGCGGGTTCGGTGAGCGCACCGCCCGCTCCGCCCGCATCGTCCGGCAGGTCAAGCGCCTGTCGCACACGTACAGCCCCATGCAGTACTACCGCTACACCCTGCCCGTCACCAGCCGGAAGCAGATTGACGCCGTACTCTCAGGCTACATCGAGGGGCGCAAGAAGGACATGCTGGACCTGCTGCACGCGGTGGGCGTGGGTCGGGGCCACGCCCGGGCCAACGCGGATCTGGTGGCCTTCAAGAGCTTCACGGCCTCGCCAGGACTTTTGTCCGTGCGCTTTGAGGCCAGCCGCGACACCGGCGGTGCGCACCCCAACCAGAGCTTCGCATCCTTCGTGTTCGATGTGGAGCACCAGACCGCGCTGGGCCTGGGCAACCTGTTCCGGGATCTCCCGGCGGCCCTTGGCCTGCTCTCGGAGCTGGCGCAGCGTCGCATGGAACTGGTGCTGGACGGCCATGTGTTCCCGGAGGGCTTTGCGCCCAAGGCGGAGAACTTCTCGATCTTCGTCATCGATGGCCAGGACCTGGTGTTCAGCTTCCCGCCCTACCAGATGGCGAGCTACGCCGAGGGCCCGCAAACCCTGCGCGTGCCGCTGGCGCACCCGCGCCTCATGCCGCTGCTCTCGCCCCGGCTGCTCACGATCCTGGGCGCGCGGCCGGTGCTGTAGGCTGAATTTTATGGGGACGGCCCTAACGGCCTCCGACAATCTGAGAGGCCCTAACGGCCCTGTTTGCGGTCATTGATGTTCTTCATGGTCACGCCCGCCAGGCACCCGGCCAGCAGGCCAAGGCCCAGCATCCGGCCCATGTTCGCCTCGGGGATGAGCCACCCGGCCATGACCGCCAAGGACCCGCCCAGGATCACGCCGCGCGCCAGATAGTTCAGCGTGCTCGCAAAGCGCTTGTCCGCCGGGGAAAATTCCTCGCCCTGCTTCCCGCTTCCCTTTCCGTCAGTCTTCCCGTTCTGCTGCTGCAAAGCCTGCTCCCTGCCCTTCCTGGCGCGTTTGCCCATGAATTCTCTCCTGCTGTGTCCGCGATGTGCGTGCGTGCATTTGACCACAAATCAGCAAGGGACTCAACCCCGCGCACGATTTCAAAATGCGTTGGGCCACAGTAGCTGACGCCACCACTTGACATCGACTTTCAATATCATTAGATACTCCCTCGACGGCGCAGGTCCGCGTGGGCGCGCCGAAAGGAGAATAAGATCATGTGGCAGGACATCATTGTGTACGCGATAGTGGCTGTTGTGGCCGGGCTCGTGGCCTGGCAATTTTACCGGAAGCTCACGGGAAAGTCTTCTTGCTGCGGCGGCTGCGCCAGCAAGGGCTCCTGTGGCGGCGGGGGTACTGGCGCTGGGAATTCCCCTTTGCGTCCGTTGAACCACTCGGGCTGCGGCTGCGGGCATTAGCGCCAGCCGTCCCCTCCCCACCCCCACACGAGACAAGGAGACACCCGTGAACAATTGCATCACCCTGCGCCAGGCGCAGGTCAATCAGAAACTGCGCATCTGCTCTGTGGACGCGCAGGGCGAGCTGGGCCGCAGAATCCGCGACATGGGCCTCATGCCCGGCGTGGAGGTGACGGTGGTCGGCAAGGCCCCGCTGCGAGACCCCGTAGCCCTGCGCCTGCGCGACTTCACCCTGGCCCTGCGCAACAGCGAAGCCGACTACATCGTGGTCGAACCTCAGGAGGGCTAGATGGAGACCCTCGTGCAAGAGCACAGCATGACCATCGGCCTGGCTGGCAACCCCAACTGCGGCAAGACAACCATGTTCAACGCCCTCACGGGCTCCCACCAGCATGTGGGCAACTGGCCGGGCGTCACTGTGGTGACCAAGATGGGCCACGCCACGGTGTCTGGCCAGGAAGTGGACATCGTGGACCTTCCCGGCACCTATTCCCTCACCGCCTACTCCGAAGAGGAAAAGGCGGCGCGCAACTTCCTCATCAAGACCAGGCCCGCTGCGGTCATCGACGTCATGAACGCCGACGCCCTGGAGCGCAACCTCTACCTGGCCGTGCAGATCCTGGAGCTGGGCGTGCCGCTCGTCCTGGCCCTGAACATGATGGACGAGGTGCGCAAGCACGGCAAGGACATCGACACCAAGCTTCTGACCGAGCTCACCGGCTGCCCGGCCATCGAGACCGTGGCTCGCTCCGGCAAGGGCAAGCTGTGCCTGCTGGAGGCGGCCTACGACCTGGCCAAGGCGCGCAACGGGCGCTGGGAGCCGCTGCTCATCTCCTACGGTCCGGACCTGGACCCGGTGCTGGACGAGATGGAGGCCATTATCGCCAAGGCCAACGCCAAGACCGGGGATCTGGCCGGACAGGTGCCGCCCCGGTGGGTGGGCATCAAGATCCTGGAGGGCGATGAATCCATCATCCGCCGCTGCCGCGAGGCCGACCCCGAGGCCACCGCGCGCCTGGAAGCCCTGGCGGCGAAGGTGGCCGCGCATCTGGCCAAGACCCTGCGCGCCAGCCCCGACGCCATCATCGCCGACTACCGCTACGGCTACATCGCGGGCATCGCCCGGCAGGTGGTGCGCTACCCTGCGGTGGACGCCGAACGCCTGCGCCTGTCCGACCGCATGGACCAGGTGCTGACGCATCAGTTGGCCGGGCCCCTGGCCATGGCGCTCATCATCTACCTGGTCTACATCCTGACCTTCAAGGCCGGGGCGCTGCCCATGGAGGCCGTTCAGGGAGCCTTCGCCTGGCTGGGCAAGACCGCCGAGGCGGCCATGCCCGACGGGCTGCTGCGCTCGCTGGTGGTGTCCGGCGTCATCGCGGGTGTGGGCGGGGTGCTGGGCTTCGTGCCGCTGATCATGATCATGTTCTTCCTCATCTCCGCCCTGGAGGACTCCGGCTACGTGGCGCGCATGGCCTACATGCTCGACCGCGTGTTCCG
>Ga0180007_10001443_pt1 | contig 32435 bp, 28 predicted proteins | sample MM_PC_MetaG_FD_121122 | JGI IMG/M metagenome (GOLD analysis project Ga0180007, IMG submission 121122) | Groundwater microbial communities from the Aspo Hard Rock Laboratory (HRL) deep subsurface site, Sweden - MM_PC_MetaG | ecosystem: Environmental > Aquatic > Deep subsurface > Groundwater... | reverse complement strand
CGCTACCAACTGCGCTACGCCCCGTAGGTCAGGCTGATCAAACAGCTTCATAACCTGTCGGGTCATAATAACAGATTGAGTCAAAATTAGCAATAAATTTCGCCGATTTCACAGCGATTTTAAGGCATATGTTGAAACGCGCTGTGTTAAAGCACACAGACAACTTTTTCGATAACAATTTAATTGAGGCTGAAACGCGCAAATCGACTCGAAAGAAGTTGCAACAAACAGCAAAGGGCGACGAAAGCTGATAATGGCTTCAGCCATCCAGAAGATTAGCGCGGCCAAGTGTTTCACGAATTTTTACACAACGCTTGAGGAAATCTTCTTTCCCTTTTATGTTGATGTAAAGAACATCCTGCAAAAATTGCTGTTCGAGCAACCCCATGGTTTCCATCATCTCGATTATACCGCAAACCTCATTTGTCTCGACCAGAAAAGCGTTACTGACAGTCTTGATCAAGCTGTCAAACTTGATCATTGATAATGTAGAGTCATACTTAACACCGGCCACAGTATACTGACCCAAAAGCTCGATGATGTGGGCAATGCCCATAAAAAGGTCGGGTGTTCTGCCAAGCTTTTCCGTAGTGGTGCGCAGTCTGTGAACCACAGCTGTAAGCGCCACCCCGATCAATTTGGGCGATTTTTCAAGAAAATCGTCAAAATCCTGCTTTGAGATTACAGCCACTTTTGAGTCAGACCGCGCCACTGCAGTCGCAGTACGTTTCTGATCCTTTAAAACCAGGGCCATTTCGCCAAAGACTGATACAGGCTTGAATACAGTCACTACCTTTCTCTTATCACCGACTCCAACAGCTATTTCAACACTACCTTCGGTGAGAATGAACGCCACATTGCCAGGCTCACCTTCCTGAAAAATAGTCGAGCCGCTTGTGTAGTCTCTCATCCACGATTTCATAGTAATCACTCCAGATTTATAGCGCTGAGAACTAATCTATCATCAGCCATTTACACGGCAACTTTTTGCTCTCAAAAGCCTAGGCCTGGAAATTATTCCAGCAGCACCGTCTTAGATCGCCTGAATGGCCTTGAATTCTGAGATCTGCTCGTTAGTGTAACCAAGCATCTGCAAAATTTCGTCATTATGTTGCCCTAGAACCGGAGCAGGCATCTTTACCTCTGCAGGAGTTTCTGAAAGCTTTAATGGAGAGCCTGGAACCTTGATCATACCGGCGACCGGGTGCGCAAGCTCTACAAGCATGTTACGAGCCAGCACCTGTGGATCAGAAAGCACTTGGCTTATTGAATTAATAGGACCGGCAGGAACATGCCCCGCCTCAAGTAGCTCAAGCCAGTAAGTGGATGACTGCCGGCACATGGTCTCATTAAGAATTGGCAAAAGATCCGGCATGTGCTCGCATCGACTGTGATTGCTGAGAAAACGCTGCTCTTCGGCAAGTTCCGGTTTGCCAATTATTTCACAGAGCTTTCTCCAGAGGCTGTCATTGCCGCAGGCGATGTTAATATAACCATCAGAGGTCTTAATAGAAGCAAAGGGCGCAATAGACGGGTGGCGATTGCCGATAGGCACAGGGTCAATCCCCGAAACGGTATAACGGGCTACTGCATTTTCGAGAATAGAGACCATACAGTCGAGCATGGCAACATCTACCATCTGACCACGACCGCTGCTATTTCGGGCATGTAGCGCGCTCAAAATGCCAATAGCAGAAAAAACGCCGGCAAAAATATCTGCTATTGAGCTGCCAACTTTAGTGGGCAAACTGGCATCTGGCCCGGTAATACTCATCAGGCCGCCCATACCCTGAATAATCAGATCGTATGCCGGCCTGCTGCTGTATGGACCGGTCTGACCGAACCCGGATGAAGCACAATAAATCAAACGGGGGTTGATTTTACTAAGAGTCTCATAGTCAAGGCCAAGCTTTTTCATGACACCAGGCTTGAAGTTTTCGACAAGTACATCAGCCTGGGTAACCAGCTTCAACAGTATCTCGCGACCCTTTTCTGACTTGAGATCAAGCGTAAGGCTTTTTTTGCCACGGTTTATGCTCATAAAATATGCGCTTTCGCCATGTTGATGTGGGCCGAAGGCGCGAGAGTCATCGCCGCTGCCGGGTTTTTCGACCTTGATAACCTCGGCTCCAAGGTCAGCAAGAGTCATTGTGCAGAAGGGGCCAGCCAGGACTCGGGTCAAATCTACTACTTTAATTCCAGTTAAAGGGCCAGCCATGTTTATCTCCAGCGAGTGTAAGGAATGCGTCTGGCAGGCTCAAAAGATGAGCGCCCGATGGCCATAATGCCCTCGTAAGAAGTTACGTTGCGGTCTTCAAGATGATCAAACCACTGTTGTGCAGATGCATTAGGCGTAACGGTTCTGATCGGGTCCGGGTCAAGATTCGCCCAGACATATTCGTCGCAGGAGCGTGCCTGCGAAAGCTTTACACCAGTAGGATGCACGATCATGGACGAACCAAAAAACCATGCACCACTGGAATCTGGGCCAACACTGTTGGTAGCGATCCAGTAAACATGATTGTCGTAGGCACGAGCCCGGTTGGTAAGTTCCCAGTGATCAAAGGTTCTCATGAAAGCTGAGGGTCTGCAGATGACTTCGGCGCCTTTAAGCGCGGTAACTCTGGCGAGTTCAGGGAAATCACCGTCATAACAGATTACGATGCCAATTTTGCCGAGAGCAGTGTCAAAGCAGCACGAGTCATTGCCTGGAGTTGTCCAGCCGCCGCCTTCGAGACGCTCGGTCGGAAACGGATGGGTTTTGCGGTATACGCCAACAAGACCTTCAGGACCAACCAAAGCAGCGCTGTTATAAACAATACCTTTTTTCGCCCCACGTTCGTAGGTCGGAAAACAAATGTAGCAGTTAAATTCTTTTGCCCAGGCCACAGCCCGGTCAGTCAGTCGACCCGGAATCGTGTCAACGATTTCCCAGAGGTCTTCGACATTACCTTTTGGTGTAAATCCAGTAGTAAAGCTTTCGGGCAGCACTATCAAATTTGCATTTGAGGCTTTGTGACATTCAGAAATAAGCTCATAGGCCCTGTCCATGTTACGTTCGACGGCCATTGGCTCAACCGAAAACTGTACCGCTGCTGCCACCATTTTTTGCATACGACATAAACTCCTTTGAACCATGCTATGTACATTGCTGATATTAGTTGACAATTGTAACACAATTTCCAGTTCTTTGCATACCAGCATCAACAACTGCTTTATCAATCAAACTTCAGCAGATTCACAGCACAGTCGGCGATTTATTGTTATGGGGTTGAAGTTTTTTGTGGTTCCGGGGTATATAGGCACAATAGATATAAGACAGGAGAACCTTGCAATGAATCTTTTTTCTGCAAAAATCGACCAGGAAGTAAAAAAAGGCAAAACCCTGCTGCAATGTCAGGAATGGCAAGATCTTGCAGCTCATTATGAAAAAGTAAAGAATCTACACATGCGCGACATGTTCGCGATTGACGCACAGCGTTTCGACAAATTCAATCTGCAGTTTGGCGATCTTCTTTTTGATTATTCCAAACATCGCATAACTGAGGAAACCATGAAACTTCTGCTCAACCTGGCAGAAGCTTCGGGAGTTAAAGAAGCTGCACAGGCAATGTTCTCAGGCAAAAAGATCAACTGGACCGAAGGACGAGCTGTTCTGCACACAGCTTTGCGCAACCGCTCAAACAAAGCAGTAATGGTTGACGGCAAAGATGTAATGCCCGAGGTGAACGCAGTGCTGGCCAAAGTAAAAAAGTTTTGTGAGCGCGTAAGATCAGGCGAATGGAAGGGCTTTACCGGCAAAAAAATCAGATTTATCGTAAACATCGGAATTGGCGGCTCCGACCTCGGTCCGGTCATGTTGTATGAAGCCCTCAAACACTATGCCGATGGGCCTCTGCCACGTTTTGTTTCCAACGTCGATGGCACTGACTTTGTCGAAAAAACTAAGGATCTGCCACCAGAGGAGACGCTTTTCATCGTTGCCTCCAAAACTTTTACCACCCAGGAAACCATGACCAACGCGCTCTCTGCGCGCGAATGGCTGCTCAAGAAGCTGGGTGACGAAAAAGCTGTGGCATCACATTTTGTAGCTCTTTCAACTAACAAAGAAGCTGTCGCTGCTTTTGGCATCGACACCAACAACATGTTCGAATTCTGGGACTGGGTCGGCGGCCGTTATTCTGCGTGGTCTGCCATAGGCCTGCCCATAGCTCTGGCTGTCGGCTTCAGCCGTTTTGAAGAACTTCTCGAGGGTGCCCACGCTCTCGACCAGCACTTCCTTAACACGCCTTACGAAAAGAATGTTCCGGTAATCATGGCACTGCTCGGTGTCTGGTATAACAACTTCTTTGGCGCAGAGAGCATGGCCATACTGCCATACGATCAGTATCTGCATCGTTTTGCGGCTTATTTTCAACAGGGCGACATGGAAAGCAATGGCAAATCCGTTGATCGCGAAGGCAATCCGGTCGATTATCAGACCGGGCCGATTATATGGGGCGAGCCAGGCACCAACGGCCAGCATGCCTTTTATCAACTGATTCACCAGGGCAAGAAATTGATTCCGGCTGATTTCATCGGTTTTGTCGAAACTCAAAATCCGATCGGCGACCACCACCGCAAGCTGATGGCCAACTTTTTTGCCCAGACCGAGGCTTTGATGAAGGGCAAAACACTGCACGAGGTAAAAGAAGACCTGCAGCATAGTAAAGTCTCTCCAGAACAACAGGAAATGCTGCTGCCACACAAAATCTTCACCGGAAACCGGCCGACTTCATCACTGCTGGTCAAAAAGCTGACACCATTTAATCTGGGTATGCTGGTTGCGCTATATGAGATGAAAATTTTCGTTCAAGGCGTGCTCTGGCGGGTAAACAGCTTTGACCAGTGGGGCGTCGAGCTTGGCAAGGTCTTGGCGCAGAAAATTCTGAGCGAAGAAGAGGCACTGCTGGCAGGCAAAGACGTCGATCTAAGCGCTCATGATTCTTCAACCGCCGGGCTTTTGCACCACTTTGCCAAAATGACCAGAAATGCAGCCAGCTGAAAAGTTTTTTACGAGGTATTGCATTTTTTGGCAAAATTGAATATCGTTTAGGTAGAATAGAGTGATTAGTTGGAGATTGTATCCAACTGATCGGAAAGGCGGCAAAGTATGGCTATTAATAAAGCTTCTGGTTACCAGTCTCGACCGGTTGAGTATTCTCGCGAGCCCGAGCCTCGAGAAATGCAGCGTCAGCCAGAGCCTCGTGCGGCAGAGCGTAAGCCAGAGGCTCGTGAAGCACAACGTGCCGCCGTAGATCCGGCAAAACCAACCCCTGATCAGGCAAGAACCAAAAGCATCGCAAAAAATCAAAGGCAGGCACAAAAACCACTCGGTGGTCGCATCGACGTCTACGCCTAAAGCAGCTGTTTAGAGAGTGAAGCCCTGCTTAACGCAGGGCTTCACGTTTTTAGGGGCCGTTAAACAAGAACCATGACAATGGTTCTTGCTTTTACGGCCCCTTATGGCCGGGTGCTATAGCTCCCTGTGAGCACTGCGGGATACGTGGCTCTAATGGCTGAAGCCATAAGAGCCACCTAAGAATGTAACAGTTATTATTTAACAAGGCCTTAGTCAAGCTTCTTTTTGGCGAATTAATGTTGCATGCAGATGAAGAATCTGTTAGATTTTCAGGGTATCTTGATAGTCATTAACAGGTGAACAATGTATCTGGGGCGAGTTCTTGGTCGAGCTGTCTGTACCATAAAAGATCCGCAGCTGTCGGGTCTTAAGCTGCTTATTGTAACCAGAATCGACGCAAGCGGCAAAGCAAAAGGCCAGCCGTTTATTGCCTGTGACTCTATTGGCGCCGGCAATGGCGAAACAGTCTTTCTCTGCGGCGGCGGCGAGGCGGCTTTTCCCTTTATCAAAAAGCGACCTCCCTCAGATGCCTCAATTTTAGGCATTATTGACAACCTGGAAGGCAAATAATGGTAATCGGCAAGGTCGTAAAAAAGGTTGTTGCAACAGTTAAGAACACTGCTTTCGAGGGCAGAGCTCTGCTGCTTGTGCAACCGCTCGACATGCAGATGCAATCCAAAGGTTCAGAAGTTCTCTGCGTCGATTTTGTCGGCGCAGATATTGACGAAGTCGTGATGATAATGAAAGAAGGCAGCTCGGTAAACGACCTGATGGGGCTAGATGAAGCCCCGGCCGACGCTGCAATAATTGGAGTCGTCGACCAGATTACCCTCGACGACCGCAAAATATTTGATAAATCAACGTTTGAAATAGCATAAATCAGGGGGCAGTTAGATGGAATCGATTGTAGAACAGATTGCAAGAGAAGTTATGTTGAAGCTGAAATCAGACTCGGCCAACCGTGGCTCGGCTTATACTCCGCCTCCTCAGCGCAGCTTCGAATCGGTTAAGCCAGTACAGGATGGGCAAACAGCCGTGTTGCTTACCGCCAACTTCAAGGTAATCGACCAAGTTCTCAGTCAACTCAGCGCTATCGCCCCTAATGGCGGCAAACTGATAGTTTCGTCGTATCTTTATGAGAATTTTGGAAAAGACAGTATTGGCAAGGGATATAGCTTGATTCATTCAGGCAATGTGCCCAGTCACAAGGCTCTTGCTGGCATTTCTCAGTTGCTGATTCCGGCGCTCTCGATCAACAGCCTCTCTAAAGCTGCCAGTCTGATTGCCGACACATATATTACCAGAGTCCTCTGTCACGCTATCGGTGACGGCGTTAAAATCACCGTCTGCGACGAGTCAATTCTTGATGCTGCCAGATGTTTCCCTGCTGGCGTAGCGCGCAAAATTGACAAGCTACGCCGTGAACTTGAAGATATGGGCGTAGTGTTCCAGCGTTGCAACAATGTTAAGGTCACTCCGAATCACAAGTGCTCAGGTTGTGCTGCTGGAGACTGCGCAAGCTGTACAACCTGCACTCCTTCTCTTCTTAAACAGCCGGAAACATCAGCCCCTCGCAAGTTTACAGAACTGCCTCCGATCAAGCCGATGACCGAAGCTGACAGCGGCAGCGCGTGCAATATAGACTGCAGCAAATCATACGGCAGCTGCGTTACATTCTGCGCCAACAAGGTTAAAAACGTGATTCAGGCCGGTGCCAACAGGGTCGAAAAAGGCCTGGAAGCACCTATTCCATCGCGCGACCTGGCCAAATACATTGATCACACCCTTCTTAAGGCTAACGCCACCCGCGATGAAATCATCAAACTCTGCGAAGAGGCGCGTGAACACACCTTCGCCTCAGTCTGTATAAATCCAAGCTATGTTGCACTGTCAGCCAAGCTTCTTGAAGGGTGCCCGGTTAAAGTCTGCACGGTTATCGGCTTTCCGCTCGGCGCAACGTCGTCGTTTGTAAAAGCCACCGAAACCCGAGATGCCGTAGCTAACGGTGCAAACGAGATCGATATGGTAATTAATGTCGGCGCGCTCAAATCAAAAGACTACGAGCTGGTTAAACAGGATATATCCCGGGTGGTCGAAGCTGCGTGCGGAAATACCGTCAAGGTCATTCTCGAAACATCACTATTGACCGATGAAGAAAAAGTTAAAGCCTGCGAGTTGGCAAAATTGGCAGGTGCTGATTTTGTTAAAACTTCTACTGGTTTCAGCACTGGCGGCGCTACGCTCGAAGACATCTGCCTGATGCGCCAGACAGTAGGACCCAATATGGGCGTTAAGGCCAGCGGCGGGATTCGCGACACCGAAACCACCGTCAATATGATTCAGCTTGGCGCAACCCGCATTGGTGCCAGCGCCTCAGTTGGCATAGTTAAGGGTGAAAAAGCCGCCGGTAAAGGCTATTAATTAGCCGATAAAAAATCGGGGCTGTCTCAATGATAACTTGAAACAGCCCCGATTTTTTTTATTCGGCTTAAACACACCCGGTCAATGTAAACGACCAGAACATCACTACCAGAATATAAATCATTATTCGTTTAACCACGTGCAGCCTCCTTTATCAACACCACCAGGACAATGGCAGTCAGCGACCAGAAAATAAGCATCTGTTACCTCGGCAGCTTGTAAAAAATCAAACTCGTCACAGATATTATCGGCAGGTCGAGGAGAGCACTTTAAGGGCTTATTAAGAAATAACCGTCACATTAAAATTCATCGTCCGCCCATAAAAGCATGAAAGAAATCAACCTTCGTGCCTCGGTTGTTTTCTAACAGGCTCTAAAAAATTGAGTCGGCAGTTTCTGAAGCCGCAGAGGTTTCTGGCTGTGCCTCTCCGACATCGACAACTTTGCCGGAATCCGCTGCGTTATCTTCAGCGGTGCCGACAGCAGAGATCTCACCGGTGCCTGTGGCAGGAATTTCATGGTCTTCAGAGACGGCTTCAGCGATATCCCCCAAATCATTTTCAGCTATATCTGAGGTGCTTGTGGCAACTACGACAGCGCCTTCTTCGTCGCTTTCGCTGTATTCCTCGGCAGACACGCGCCCGGCGTTCACTCTCGCTGCTGAAAAGCCTGTCGGCGGGTCTTCCCAGAAACCGCTCAAGCGTTTTTTCAGCTTGGCCTCACCAAACAACGGAAAATAAATTTCCTGACCGGGCTTCAGATCATAAACCTGGCGGCGAAGATCTTTAACAAAAGCATCGCCTTTGTCGCGCATAGCTATGTATGTACCTTCATCGGGCGTTATTTCGAGCATCAGTCCGCCACTCTTATAGTGCAGCTCAAAAGCCCTGGTTACAAAAATCAGCGGATCATCACCCTCACCTGCAAACAAAAAACGGCCCGCCAGCGGTGCAAAACCTCTGCTGATAATTTTAAATGTAGCGCCGGGCAGCAAAGTTATCGTATAACTGCCAACAAGAAGCTGTGAGTCTGTGGCAAGAGAACTTTGAACGTCGGGACGAACAGTCACAAGGGTGTCTAGTGGCATCGAATTTGCATCGTTCTGCAACACAAAACTATGATAGCCCGGCAGACGAAAATAGCACGGGCCAGAAAACAAGGTGTTTGAAGAACTTGCTGCCGATGCCGCCTGCGCCAACTGGGCGGTAAAACAACTTATAAACAGACACACTAAAAATGATAATATGTGCCTAAAAGGTTGCGAAGACGAAGACATACTTGCGTTGGAGCTTCTTAATCGTGAAAAAATCATTGGTTTTCTGTATTCCGAAGAGTAATGCGTCAGACCTTATGCTCTGGCCGACTAGACTGCGACTGCGGCTCTGATTCAGCGTCTGCATGAGGCTGTTCGATAAACTTAGCGTAATGCTGCTTGCGCTTCTCGCTCTCGTCATCTGAACACGGAATTATCGACTGACCCATCAGAAAAATTTCGTCGCGGATTGTCAGAATCTCATAGTAAAGAACTGTCATCATAAGCATTACGCCCATGTATGATAATATCGCTTTGTGTTGCGGGCCTGATTTAAAGTACATGTAGGAGAATATGCCCATCGAAAACAAAATGCTGAGAAATTTTCTTACTCTCTGGCGACGGAGGCTGGTCTGGTTGAAAAACACATCGCGCCAGCGGCGTGACTCCCTCATACTTCCCTCGATAACCCACAAATGATCTCGGATTACCAATATCTCTGCATAAACGATGACCATTAACAGCATAACACCCATGTAGGAAAGAATATTACGGTGCGCTGCCATGTGAAAATATGCATAGCCAAAAACAGCAAGCGCATAAATCAGTGTCAAAGCCTTCATAAAAATTCTGCGCAACTCCAAGCCTTGCCAGAAAGACTTCAAAGCACGAGTTATAAAACCAGGACCCGGCTTTTTTGCGCCAGACCCCATGTTGTATTCACCAGGAACTTCACTGCCTGAATCTTTGCCGGGAACATTCTCTGGCTCTACCGGAGATTTTTGTTGGCCAACAGACTGTTCGTCAATGGGAATATTTCTCATTTTTTCACCCTTCAAATGCTTTTTTAATCAACTCAGGTTTACTTTCAAAAACAGCCAGAATTTCAGCGTCAAGCCGAAACGGTTCTGAGGCCATGCCGGATATTGAAAATATTGATGCAGCATCAATGTCATAGCCCATTTTAAAGGCCTGAAGCAGCTGCATTGCTTGATTCATCGAAGATTTTCGCGTGCGGTAGTAGATAAAACGATCTATTATTTCTTGAAAATCGCGAGGATTCAATGAAATTCTTTCCAGCTCAGCAGCCAGTTTCTTCTGATCGTTATAAGTTCTATAGTCCTGATAAAGCAGAAGACAGGTTTCCATCCGTTGAGTTTCAACTGTGCGACCAGGCGGACGCGTCAACAGGACTCCCAGCCAGAAACCAGCAGCAGCAAGCAGAAATGCCACTAAAAGTGAGGTAATTTTTTTCATATTTTTACTTCCTACCTCTTTATACCACTTAACCTCCAGCAAGGTCAAATGGCGCTTTTGCAAAAGATTAAGAACAGTAGAAGATTGAAATTTAGCGACAAATGCCTTAAACTCCAAAGCTATGAACAAAACTGCCAAAAACATATTAATCATTGACGACGAGGATTCGATAGCACTCCTATTGACAACCATTCTGGGATTATATGGTTATTCCAGTCACAGTTGCACACAGCCGCTGCATGCCGTGAACATGGCTACAGAGCTCCAACCAGACCTGATCATCCTCGACATTGCCATGCCTGACAAAGATGGCTACGAAATATGCCAGGAACTGAAAGCCAAACCGAGCACCCGTGACATCCCCATTCTTATGCTCACAGCACTTGCGCTGAATCAGGACCGCAAAAAGGGTCTGGAATCAGGTGCAAACGGTTTTATATTCAAACCTTTTGATCCGCAGGTCGTCATGGTAGAGGTTGCCAAGCTTCTTGGCTGATGCCATTTCCAATCAGTTATCAGCCAATTGAGATCTTAGTCTGAAATATCCGGACAGCTGCGGCATTCAAACAGCCTACCAGAACGGATTGCCAGACAGAAAAAAATCTCACCAAACCTTTTAAGTACCTTGCATCCGCTTATGGCATGTGCTATCCTTTCCCGGTATATTGTGGCAATGCCACTTATTTTCAACACTCTGGAGGCACCGATGACTAAATACGTCTACACTTTCGGCGCTGGCAAGGCCGATGGCCGAGCCGACATGAAAAACCTGCTCGGTGGTAAGGGCGCAAACCTGGCTGAAATGAACAGCATAGGGCTGCCTGTACCCGCTGGTTTTACAATCACCACAGAAATGTGCACAGTTTATTACGAAAATAACCGCAAATATCCTGAGGAGCTTAAAAAACAGGTTGCTGCCGGTCTGCAACATGTCGAAACTGTTATGGGCGCCAAATTTGGCGACAAAAAAAACCCCCTTCTGGTTTCAGTTCGTTCTGGCGCCCGCGTTTCAATGCCAGGCATGATGGATACTGTTCTTAATTTGGGTCTAAACGATGAAACCGTTCAGGGTATCATAAAAAAAACCGGCAATGAACGCTTCGGCTGGGATTCATATCGCCGCTTCGTACATATGTATGGCGACGTTGTTATGGGAATGAAGCCTGAATCCAAAGACGAAGAAGATCCTTTCGAAACCGTCATGGAAAAGCTGAAAAAAGAAAAGAAGATCACCAAAGATTCTGAAATGACGGCTGAAGTTCTTAAGGAACTGACCCAGCGTTACAAAAAGCTGATAAAAGAAAGAACGAAAAAAGATTTCCCGACTGATCCGATGGAACAGCTCTGGGGCGCCGTTAATGCGGTTTTCGGTTCATGGATGGGCGAACGCGCCATTATCTACCGCAAAAAAGAAGGCGTTCCTGCAGATTGGGGCACAGCCGTTACCGTTCAGTCCATGGTATATGGCAACATGGGCGACGACTGCGCCACCGGCGTTGCGTTTACCCGCAACCCAGCTACCGGCGAACATGCTTTCTACGGCGAATACCTGATTAACGCACAGGGCGAAGACGTTGTTGCCGGCATCAGAACTCCGCAGCAGGTTACAGTTAAAGGCTCGAAAGAATGGGCCAAAGACAACAGCATCAGCGAAAAAGAACGCAAAAGCGCGCACCCATCTCTTGAAGAAGCCATGCCTATAGTATACAAGCAGCTGGTCGATGTTTATCAGAAGCTTGAGAACCACTATAAAGACATGCAGGACATCGAATTCACCATTCAGCAAGACAAACTCTGGATGCTTCAAACCAGAAGCGGCAAAAGAACAGCTGCAGCAGCAGTTAAAATCGCCGTTGATATGGCAAAAGAAAAACTGATCACCGAAACCCAGGCGCTGCTTAGAGTCAAGCCCAGCGACCTCGATCAGCTTCTCCACCCAGTTTTCGACCCTAAAGCCACCAAAAAAGTTCTCACCAAGGGCCTTCCGGCTTCTCCGGGCGCCAGCAGCGGCCGCGTTGTTTTTAACGCTGAAGACGCTGAAGCTTGGAAAGGCAAAGGCGAAAAGGTAATTCTGGTGCGCATCGAAACCAGCCCCGAAGATATTGGTGGCATGGACGCAGCCGTAGGTATTCTTACCGCCCGTGGTGGTATGACTTCACATGCAGCCGTCGTAGCCCGCGGATGGGGCAAATGCTGCGTAGCAGGTGCTGGCGAAGTTCAAATTGATTACAAAAAACGCCAGATGAAAATAAAAGACACCGTCGTTAAAGAAGGCGAATGGCTCAGCCTCGATGGTTCTACCGGCGAAGTAATGCTCGGCGAAGTTAAGACAATCGAAGCCGGCCTCTCTGGCGATTTTGGCACCATCATGAAATGGGCCGACAAGGCCAGACAGATTGATGTGCGCACCAATGCTGACACACCAAAAGATGCAGCTGTAGCCCGCAAGTTCGGCGCTCAGGGTATCGGTCTTTGCCGAACCGAGCACATGTTCTTTGAAGGCGACAGAATCAAGTATATGCGCGAAATGATTCTGGCCAACGACGAAGCAGGCCGCCGCAAAGCTCTCAAGAAGCTCCTCAAGTTCCAGACAGAAGATTTCTACGGCATCCTCAAAGCCATGGAAGGTTATCCTGTTACCATCAGAACTCTTGATCCGCCACTGCATGAATTTGTGCCGAACGAAGAAAAGAGCCAAAAAGAAATGGCCAAGGAAATGGGCATTCCGGTTGAGCAGGTTAGAGCGAAAGTGGATTCATTACACGAATCTAACCCGATGCTCGGTCACCGCGGCTGCCGCCTTGGTATTACCTACCCCGAAATCACCGAAATGCAGGCCGAAGCAATTTTTGAGGCAGCATGCAAGCTGACCAAAGAAGGCGTCACTGTATATCCAGAAGTCATGATTCCGCTGATCGGCACAATTGAAGAACTCAAACATCAGAAAGCCATCGTTAAGCAGGTCGCAGAAGCCGCCGTCAAGAAGCATGGCGTGGCTGGCAAGCTCAAATACATGATCGGCACCATGATTGAAATTCCGCGTGCTGCTATCATTGCTGACCAGATCGCCACCGAAGCTGAATTCTTCAGTTTCGGCACTAACGACCTCACTCAGATGACCTTCGGCTACAGTCGCGACGACGCTGGCAAGTTCCTGCAGGATTATTACGACAAAAAGATCCTCAAACATGATCCGTTCCAGAGCATCGACCAGGAAGGCGTTGGCCTGTTGATGAAATGGGGTGTAGATCGAGGCCGCACTACCCGACCCGACCTTAAAATCGGCATCTGCGGCGAGCACGGCGGCGAACCTGAATCTGTAATGTTCTGCCACAAGCTTGGCTTCGACTATGTAAGCTGCTCACCATTCCGCGTACCGATAGCCCGTCTGGCCGCTGCACACGGCGCTCTCAAGTATGCCGAAGACCGAGAAGCAAACCTTAAAAATCAGAATCACAAACCCGTAAAAGCAAAAGCATCTGAAGCATAAGGAAACACTTAATGAACTCTCCGAGGCGACGAGCTAGAGAAATGGCGTTAAAGGCGCTTTATCAGGCCGAGATGGTTAAATCGACCAATGAAGAAGCGCTTGATCAGGTGTTGAGCAGTACACTCTACCAGCCCATTTTCGAGGCGCTCGCCCGGGATTTTCTTAAGAACTCCAAAATTCAGCAAATTCTGTCTGGAGAAGTCGAGGACTTTGTCCTCGACTTCTCCGACAGTGTTTCTTCTTTTCCCCATGAGACTGCCGAGAATCTGCCATTGCAGATAAAGGCTATTCTGGAAAAATATTTCGCGGGCGTTACCTATGGTCAGCAGCCTGACAAAGAGCTGAAAGATTTTTATAAAAAAACCCAGGATAAGCGTAAAAAAAACCTGCCAATTGAAGAATTTGCCCGGGAACTGGTCAACTGTGTCAGCGAACATAACAAAGAGACTGATGAAATCATCGAAAAAACTGCGCAGAACTGGTCTATTGACCGTATGGCTGCACTGGACCGCTGCATTTTACGTATAGCAATCTGCGAATTGTTTTACTTCAGTGGAATCCCGGCGAATGCCACAATCAACGAAGCTATAGAAATGGCTAAAAAATATTCTGCTGACCGCAGTTACGAATTTGTAAACGGAATCCTTGACAGAATCTGTAAAGAGAATAAACTATCTAAGATTGAGACAACTGCCGCTGTAAAACCAAAAACACTTGAAAAAAGCAATCGGGATGATTAAACGTCCTGATCAGGGTTAATCCCGAATATGGCTCTTCATTCACTGATTATCAACAAAAATGCCAGTTCGCAGAGAAATCTGTGGATATTTGCCTTTCTGATTGGCATAGCTATCGGACTGGGCTGTGCCGGCATCGGTATTTTTTTCGGCAAGCTTCCGCAGGCAGCTAAAGCAACTTTCATCGTTGCATCAATAGGCCTCGGAATTATTGCCGGCGTATTAATCGGGCTATTTGGCCGCGAAATATTACGTGGCATAATTCATTTCATTTCAAATGACCTGGTCACCAAAGTAGGCCTGAAGGCTGAGGCCTTCGTTTCTAACCGAAAAGGCTTAAGTGGCGAACTTGATGTTTTCGACCAAATGTTCAGAATGGTTCTTTCTGTACTCAAGCGGGTTCTGCTTATTTCTTTAAAGCTTGAAGAAGCATCAACAGACCTCGATCGAACATCTCAAATAAGTTCACAAGTTATTAAAGAGATTGTTGAAGGTGTTGGTGCCATCAACCACAAAGCTGGAGCCAATGCCACTAACTTGCGCGAAACAATTTCTTCGCTCGAAAACAGCTTCAGTCTGTCAAAAGACATCAGCTCAAAACTGATCATCGCCAAAGAAGACAGTCAGAGCGTTTCTGAAATCGCGTCTGGAACCCAGACATCGGTTAAAGAAGCAGTTCAGAAAATGCTCAAGATCAAAGAACTCACCGATGGGTCAGCGTCTCTGGTCAGCGATTTGAATGACCGATCAAAGCAGATTGGTACAATTTTGACCGAAATCGCCAACATTGCGGAAAAAACCAACCTGCTTGCGCTTAATGCCGCGATTGAAGCGGCACGCGCCGGTGAACAGGGGCGTGGTTTTGCGGTAGTTGCCGAAGAAGTGCGAAAGCTTGCGCGCGGTTCAGCCGAGTCATCAAAGAAAATCAACAATTTGATCAACGACATTCTACAAAAAACAGAAAATGCTGCAGAAATGATGCAGAACAACACAATTCAGGTTAATCAGGGCATGCACGTCGTAAACGACGTTGAATCAAGCCTTGGCGACATGGTGCAGACCACCAATCAGCTCAATGAAATCATCAAGGATATCAGCCTGTCGGCAGAACGGCAGAGTCAAACCTCTGATATCATGTATCAAAAGGTCAACACAATCTCGCAGATAACCGACGAAATATCTCTGCAGATCAAAAACATCGCAAGTACTGCGCTGAGCAAAACAGTAATCGTCGACCAGACCAGTAGTTCAGCCAAAGAGCTTCGTACCCTTTCGGATGTCTTTCAAAATGCTCTGGTGCCATTTGACTTTCAGGTTGAAGGCGCCAATAAACGCTCGGCAATCCGCACCGAAACAAGAGTTCCCTGCAAGTTCAAAGTGCTCCTGTCTGGGGAGCTTATTGACGGCTCAATAAGCGGCAGCGATTTTGAAATGCGTGGGGTCATCATCAACCTCTCAGCCGGTGGCTGTGTCGTTGAGACATCTGAAGACGTTGAACAGGGCAAATACATTATTCTGGCTTTCCAGATAGGAAGTAATTTTATTCAGGGCATACAGGGACGACTGGTTCGCCTTAAAGCTGCTGCACCAACAGGTGACGACTTTATGTCCAGCAGAAAGACAATCCATGAATGCATCGTTTCGTTCAACAATGTTTCACTGGAACACGAAAAAATTATTGTGGACTTTGTAATGAGTGCTCAACGCCAGTTCGAAATCAATCTCGGTCTTACGGAATAACAACAATGTCTCGCATCGAAAAAAAACTCCTTGGCCAATCGCTTGTCGCTGAAGGGCTTGTCACCCAGGAACAACTTGACACTGCACTCGCAGAACAAAAGCGCACCAGCGACACTCTTGGCTACACGCTGATCAACCTCAATTATCTCAATGAGCAGCAGCTGCTTGATTTTCTCGTTGCCAAGCTGGGTTTCAGCTATGCAAATCTGCGCAACTATGTTATTGACCCGAAAGTGGTCAAACTCATACCAGAAAACATCGCCAGAAAATACCACTGCATCGCGATTTTGCGGGTTAAGGGTGCATTGACTGTGGCGATGCTCGACCCGCTCGATAGCTTCCTGCTCGACAATCTTGAGTACACGACCGCTTGCAAAATAAAGCCGCTGGTGTCGATGAAAGCTGAGCTACAGACGGCAACAGATGAATTTTACAAGGAAGATGCCACAGCGCGAATTCCAACGGGAACGGCAGGCAGTCTTGGAACAGCATCTGGTGCCATACCCAATGCGAGTATTGAAGAATTCGCAAAACGAATTCGGGGGCATAGTGAAAAGCGGACTGGCGACACGATTATCGATCTTTCGCAGATCAATGTAACCGACAAACAGAGCATTATTCAGCTCGTAAATCTTATTATCACACGCGCAATCAAGGAAAAGGCCTCAGATATTCATATTGAGCCAGACGAAAATCTTCTGCGTACCAGATTCAGAATAGATGGCATGCTCCAGGAAGTAATGTCACTGCCCAAGGCCTTTGAAGCAGCAAGTATTTCACGCTGCAAAGTAATGGCTGAGCTTGATATCGCCGAAAAGCGCATTCCTCAAGATGGCCGCATCAAATTGCAACTCCAGGATCGTGAGATTGATCTGCGCGTCTCGACTTATCCCACGCTGCGCGGCGAAAAAGTCGTTATGAGAATTCTCGATAAAAGCACCGTTCTCTACGGTCTTGAAGACCTCGGGTTTCCTGACGACACTCTGGCAGTATTCAGCTCACTGATCAAAAAACCAAACGGCATCATTCTAGTGACAGGTCCGACCGGCAGTGGTAAGACCTCGACACTTTATGCCGCCCTGCAGTGCATAAAAGATCCATCAATCAACATTGTAACCATCGAAGACCCGGTAGAATACCAGCTTGCCAATATAAATCAGGGGCAGATCAACCCCAAAGCCGGTTTTACCTTTGCCGGAGGCCTGCGCTCTATTCTACGCCAGGATCCAGATGTAATAATGGTCGGAGAAATTCGCGACTACGACACCGCTGAGATAGCGATCAGAGCCGCGCTGACCGGGCACCTGGTTTTCTCGACCCTGCACACTAACGATTCCGCCGGCGCAATGACTCGCCTCATTGACATGAGTGTAGAACCATTTCTGGTAGCAAGTTCAATTATTGCCATAATGGCACAACGACTGATCAGAACCATTTGTGAAGAATGCAAAGAAGAGTATCAACCGGCGGCGGCTGTTATCAAACGCTCCAAGCTGCTCTATCAGTCTGGCAAAACCAAAGTTTTCCAGGGCAGTGGGTGCGCTAAGTGTAACCATACCGGATATCGAGGCCGCACAACCATTACTGAGCTTCTGGTTCCTAACGAGCGCATAAAAGAGTTGATTGTCGAGAAATCAGCGACCAGCGTGATAAAAAACGAAGCTATGAAAATGGGCATGCGCACACTGCGTCAAGACGGCCTTGCCAAGGTCTTACGCGGCATTACGACTTTATCTGAGGTCATTCGCGTATCGGGCGACGACGAAATCTAAACCTTCATCATGCGAGACCTTTATTCTGAACTCATTTCTGCTATTCCACTCGATCAGCAAATTCTTGCGCCTGAGTATGCCACTTTTTTAGAGAGAAAAAACCTCTTCCTCGACAGAATCAGCCCCTCAAAAACCCTCAGTGTGTCAGTTACCGACCATGAATGTCAGCAAAAATGCGCGCATTGCAACGGCCACTACCTCAACGGTATGCAGAGTTTCACAACGATTGAAAAAGAGAAGCTACGGTATTATGACGCGATTCTGATCAGCGGCGGCAGCACACAAGCCGGGTCGGTGCCCATCTCAAAACATTTTGACGCCATTATGGCTTTGCCTGAAAGTCTGCGGATCAACCTGCACCCTGGTTTTCAGCCTGTAGAAAATCTGTTGCCACTTAAACAGCGCAATCCGATTATTTCATTCGACCTTCCTGGTAGTGATACAGTTATAAAGGATGTATTTAAACTGCCATACAGCAGCAAAGATTTTAGAGAGTTGTTTGTCAGCTATTCTAAGCATTTTGAAACAGTGCCACACATTTGCATTGGCCTTAATCGAGGCCAGAATTCAGATGAGGAAAGCACCATAGATTTTCTGGCAGGTCTGCCACTCAAACAGGCAGTCTTCATAATATTCCGCCCCACTCCGGGCACCGAATTTGCTGATGCCCAGCCTCCCGAGTCAGCCAGAGTGGTTGATCTACTAAAATATGCAAAAGCAAAGCTTAATTGCGAACTGTTGCTGGGCTGCATGCGACCTGCCGGCAAATATCGCAGTCAGATTGATATACTTGCCTGGCTGCATGGCGTTAATAAGATCGTGCAACCTGACCATACTCTGCTCAAAATTCTAAAAACTCACGGCATAAAAATAAATGACTACTCGAACTGCTGCGCTCTCAATCTGTGAACTGCCAAACAAGAATGAAGCATAGAAAAGGTAAAAAGTGAACTTCCTTGAGACATATGGAGCGCGGTGCTTATGAACATCAGAGTCTCATACGGAACAGCGATAGTCCTAGGTCTCATCAAAGCCCGACAGGACGTAGCGCCAACCACCGCATATCTGCTTTTTGACAGCGGCTGCATTGGCCAATGCTCTTTTTGTTCGCGAGCAAACGGCAATGAACGCTCGAAAAAACTCTCACGCATAATCTGGCCCGAATTCGAGCTGTTAAAAGTTATTGAGCTGCTTACTACGCCACCCCAGCCCTTTTCAAGAGTCTGCCTGCAAACCGGTTATAACCCTGACAACGAAACAGAACTAAAGAAACTGGCAGTAACGCTGGCTCAAACCGGCATAGCCACAAGTGTTACCCTCAGCCCGTCTCAGACAGCCCTGGCAAGCGAACTGCTCAGTCTTGGGCTCGACCATGTTGGTATCGGTCTCGACGCTGCCAGCCCAGCAAGCTATGCAGAGCATAAAAAGAAGGACTGGGAACAGGATTGGCCAGCATTGCTGAATTTGCTCAAGCAGAATGGTGAAAAAATCGAAATTCATCTGATATTCGGGCTTGGTGACAGTGAAGAGGCCTTCTGTCAGCGCATACAAAAAATTATCGATACTAACGGCAAGATCTCGCTGTTCGCATTAACCCCGGTTAACAGTGGCAAAGCGCCTGAAATGGCAGAATATCGGCGCATGCAGGCCTTCAGATTTTTATGTGAGAACCGCCGAATCAGGTTCGAGGACTGTAAATTTGCCGATGGCAGACTGACAAATCTGCCAATATCTGGTTATGAGCTGATAACAGCCTTAGAAAATGGCAACGCGTTCAGAACATCTGGCTGTGGCAACTGTAATCGGCCTTATTACAACGAACGGCCAGGGCAGGCTTTTTTCAACTATCCACGGCCCTTGTCAGTGGCAGAGTTCAGCTCGGCAATTGAGGATACGCATTTGCAGAACAGCTGATATCAACGCATTTTAAACGTTGATATCATAAAGACAAATTTTGCATAAAGCCTACAGAGCACAAGGATGAGTGGAATCTCTAGTGTATATACGACCTGGTGCGAAAAAAATTGGTTTGATTTACGTTCACACTGATCAGGATTAGGATGATTTCTAATCGAGCGGCGCTCCGACACCAAAATCAGTATTTTCGAACAGCACATCAATGCCAGGGTGATCTTTCAGCCAGGCATATTCGCTTTTAAACCACTGCTGCAGCTCAAAATCGGCCTCGACCTCTGTAGTATTGTTAACATAAAGATTAATGGTGCCATAAGCAAAGTTATCGAGCAAAATTTTGATATCATTACAGATCATCTCTCGGGTTTGCCCCTTAATACCAACCATCAGGCACACTGATTGAAAATAGCGACTGACCTCTGCGACAGAGTCAAAAGCTATGCCCTTTTTAAGCACCTGATTACGAAAAAGCTCGTCGAAGGTTTCGATCCCGGTAATAAAAACGATCTCAACACCAAAGAATTTGCGCATTTCATCGAGACGGTGGCGATAACCCCACCAGGCCTCAAAATAGAGTTTGCGAATCTGCAGACGATCAACTGCCTCTTTTAAAGTCTGCAGAGATTTTGGCGGAATTTCAAAACAGCTGCCCGAGTTAATGACCTGCAAGACACCATATCTGCCGGCAACTTTCGCAATAACCTCGCTGTTGGTGGCATTCATGGCATGCTCGTCGGCGCTGTTGTCATGAATGTAGTCGCAAAAACTGCAACGCCCCCAGCTGCATGGAAAGGCCTTGAGCAGAATGATTTCTCGTTTTTCGTGCACATTTTCGATGCAGGCATAACGAATAATATTCATTTTTTCACCCGTCTGCTTCTATCCTGCGGCAACTGCCGCGATGATATTGTTTACTACCGTGTCAGAGTAATGTTAAAATGCGGCAAATGCAATACTTCATAAAAATTGTCATTACTGTTCTTCTGGTTGTTGGAATCAGCGAAGCGTCAAAACGCAATCAATATGCGGGCGCTATACTCGCGTCGTTGCCGATAACCAGCATTCTGGCGATAAGCTGGTTTTATTACGAAACCGGCAGCAAAGAACAAACCGCTCAGCTTACCAGCAGCATAATGTTGATGGTGCTGCCTTCACTGGCCTTTTTTGCCGTTTTACCCTACCTGTTGAAAAAGGAGCTTTCTTTTCCGGCCGCACTTGGAATAAGCTCGGCCGCTACCTTTGTCAGCTATGTCGGTTTTTTTAAAATTCTCAGCATATTCAAGCTGGTCTGAGCCACGCCGCTAAGATCAGTAATAACGCTGTTTTTGAGGAGATTTCAAAATGTTCGAATTTCCGGATGGTTATTATGCAGATGTAAGAATAGAGAGAGTCTTTCGCTCACTTATTCGCATCGAAATGGGACGCCTCGAAGAGGTTAAAGAAAAGTCAGATGCTGGCGCATTTATCAGGCTTTTTGATGGAAAGCGCTGGTTTTATGCATCAACCACCGATCTTTCAGAGCTCAACAATGAGCTTAAGCAACTGGCAAAACTTGCTTCACCACCAGATTTAGCAGCAATCGCCAAAGTAACCGTCAGACTGGAAAATAACAGCGGTGACTTCTGCAAATACAAAAAACAGTCTGTTGCAAAAGTAGATCTGCAGCAAAAAATCGCCCTGCTCGACTCTTATGCCGCTCTGATAAAGGATGACAGCGAAGTAACCCACTGGTCGGCCACTTATAGCGACAGCCGCAGCGAAAAAGAATTTTATTCAAGCCTGCAAAAAGAGGGGCTGGTATTTGATACGCAGACCGCCGGATTGCGGCTGGGAATGCGTTTTGGCAGTGGCACCAATGTATTCAGCGAAACCTGGTGCAAGGCCGAAGTGCAGTTCGAACAGCTAAACAAACTACACGACGAGGCAAAACAATACATCGAGCAGGCTCGCGATTATTATAAAAGAGCAGAAAAAATTGAAGGCGGCATATATACTGTCGTGCTTTCCCCCATGGCTGCCGGCATTTTTGCACATGAAAGCTTTGGTCACAAAAGCGAAGCCGACTTCATGATCGGCGATACCGCCATGCTCAAAGAATGGCAGATAGGCAAAAGAGTCGGCTCTGAGCAACTCAGCATTGTCGATGATGGCAATATTCCTGGCAGCGGCTTCACGCAGTTTGATGACGAAGGCACCCGCGCTAAACGCACGATGCTTATCAACAAAGGTGTGCTTCAGGGGCGTCTGCACAGCAGCATCACCGCTGCCGATCTTGATGAGACTGTGACAGGAAATGCGCGTTCCATAAACTTTGAATATGAGCCGATCGTGCGCATGACCGCGACCTTTATTGAACCCGGCCAGATCAGCAAAGACGAACTTTTTGCCGGCGTCGAACGCGGCATTTTCATTGATTCGGTCAAACATGGCTCAGGCATGTCGACCTTTACGCTTGCCCCTTCCATGGCTTATCTGATCGAAAATGGCAAGGTCACGAAGCCGGTGAGATTTTCGGTAATTACCGGCAATGTCATGCAGACTCTCAATCAGATTGATGCGGTGTCGAACAAACTCGAAATTTTGAGCTTTGTCGGTGGCGGCTGCGGCAAAATGGAACAATATCCACTACCAGTCAGCTTTGGCGGCCCCTACGTGCGGGTCAATCAGATCAACGTTCAGTAGGAGGCTTAACATGCGCGAAAAAATAGTACAACAGGTCAAACAGACTTCTCTTAGCATAGTTCAGAATAAGATAAGCGCGGTCAGGCGCAAAAACATACAAAAGACCGGCTGCCGGGTTATGCGCGACAACAAAATAGGCGTTGCTGGCGGACTCGGCGCTATAAGCGAAGATGAACTCTTTGCCAGAGCTGAGAAATCTCTGAGCTGGGGCGTTGATTACCCAACCGGCGCTGTCAGCAACCTGCAAAGTGACACCAGGCTCGACGAACTGATGATTGATGATAAACAGCTGTGTGAGACTGTGGAAAAAGTGCTGAATGAACTCAAGCGTCGACACCCGGATTTTGCGGTCAGCAACAAGGTTAATATCAGCAACATCAGCCTCAATATCAAGAACGACAACGGTCTTGCTCTTAGCCACCGCGACAGCTATATAAACTGGAGTTTTCTTCTCAAGGGCAACACATCAACTGGCATAATGGACACATTCTTCGGTCTTGTAGACCGCAAAATAGAGAGCGAAAAGGTTATCGAAAGCACATCGCAGATTATAGAAGCATACAAAAATCTGATCGAACTGCCAGTCGGCGACCTGCCGGTGATTATTGACCAGGCGTCACTAACCCGGCTCTTTCAGCGCGATCTTAACGGCAAGATTGCGGGAAACAAAGCATCATTGCTGCAGAAACAGTTCGGCCAGAAATCCTTTGCCGATAATTTCAGCGTGCAGATTGTCAACGACCCGGTCGAAACCTTCGGCCCGGCTTTTGACATGGAAGGCTCCATTTGCCCTGACGAGCTGCGCTGGCTCATCAAAAACGGAGTAATTCTACGCCCTTATACCGACAGGCGAACCGCCATGCGCTATGGCTATGAAAACACCTGCTGCGCTGATGGCGCTTACGACAGTGTTCCATCGCTTGGCGGATGCAACCTCGAAATTTCACACTCTGATAAGACCCTGGCACAGCTTCTGCCTGGGGGAAAAGGCATAATGATAGCTATTGCCAGCGGCGGCGACTTTACGCCTGACGGCAGCTTCGCGTCGCCAGTTCAGGTTGCCTGGCTTACTGACGGCAAACAACTGCTCGGGCGGCTTCCTGAGTTGACGATTAAAGGTTCGCTCTTTGATTTCTTTGGAAAGGATTTTATCGGGGTAAGCTCTGACAAAATCTATCTCAGCGGCAATGATCGCATGCTGGTAACCAGGCTGGCAGTAAGCAAACTTTGAACGAATCCGGCAAATTTCGTCTGGCAGGTCTGCTGCTGGCCGGCTTTATCGTGCTGGCAGCGCCTTTGCTGTTTTTCAATAGCCTGCTGACGACCGCTCTGCAGCGCACAGAAGATTCGAAAATGGGGCTGTTGCGCGAAAAGATGCTGCAGGAAGCAGAGCGAATCAAAGAACTACTGAAGCCTGCGGCTTACATAAAAGAAACAATCAGAAAGGTTCACAGTGAGATTCTGCCAGAGGTTACCCGCGATCTGATAAAGTTACGGCCGGCCAAAGATTTTGGCCGTGACATTTTTGACAAAAGATTGCCGGAGAGCTTCTTAACAGCTCTTCGCTCACACCGGCTGGAACCATGGTTTATAACGGTTACCTACCCTGAAATTGCGGCTGTGCATTACTGGTTCTCTAAGAACCTGAGAGAACAATGTCCTGAACAGGATAATCTGGCGGCCAGTATTGCCTATAAGCTGATTTCAGTCAGCGCCCGTCTTTATCGTCAATATTATCAACGAGACTGGGCAGGGCTTAAGATAAAAGCTGGTGTAAGCTATTTGATGAATTTTGGATTCCGCGAAGGGGGAAGTCTTAGCATTCGCTATTTAACCCGTTTCGGCGAATTTTTTGTAGGACATGACACTGTCGAGGAGTTGTTCACCGACTATTTTGGCAAGCAGTCTTCATATTTTTACGCCTATAATTGCCTCAGTCACGAAAACCTGCATGGTGCCTACATGATTGGCGTATTACAGTCTGAGATAATGCCTTCTGAAATTCTTAAAACCGCGTTTGAAAAAAGTTATGAAAGCATTGAAGCCAGCATGGTCAACTTAACTGAGGGCAGATCCGGTTTTTTTGCTTCAGGTGATTCTCTTGAATATTTTGACCGGCCGCCTACCGAATTCCTCAACCACTTTTTTTTCACACAGAGATGGGCAAAAAAGAGGTATGAAGGCAGTCTTGAAGGATGTCGCATTCGTTTGAGAGCCGAAGTAACTGACGAAGTAAAAGACATGCGACGCGGTCAGCTTGTTTTCCGCATATCCGCCGGCTGTCTGTTTCTGGCATATCTTATGACAGCCATACATTACTGGTTGTTTGGCCTCAGATTAAACCTGACTATTCGCCGCAAATTACTGCTGCTGTTAAGCATAATCATTTTTATCCCGATTATCGGAACCGGGCTGCTGACGCTCGTCAGCCTCATGGGTTCCGACCGCGTAATAGAAAACCATGTATTAGAAAAGACCCAGGAAGTAATAGAAGAATTTATCCAATATGACGACGAAAATGAACTGCGACAGCAGATTGCAGCCTTGGAGATAAAACGCAGACTCGAAGAATATGATAGAGAAAACCTTGATCCAAAGGCGATATTGAGCCGACAAAGCGATAACCTTTTCTGGCTGAGATCATTGATGGGGAATCACACCATATTGTCCGAGAACGGTAACATGGTGCATTTTTCCAACACTCTGACAATATTAACCAGAGATTCACACAAGCTTCTCAACGTAATCATGCCAAAATTCCTTAGAGGCCTTGGAATACTCAAAAAAGGCGGCAATGCTTTCGCAGAAACTCTTACGCTAGGCATTTTTGAGGACTATATTACTGCGGAAGTAGAAGAGAACAGTATTCCTCACGAAACTACAGTTCAGCACGATATATCACAGACTGTCGATACCGGTCGGGCCATCACTGTTCTGGCGAGATTGAAAACCGGGAGCTTTGTATTTTCCTATTCAAGACCGATGGACGGAAATTATTTTACCCACGCCTACCTCGGAAAATTTGCCAGTTCGGGTAATAAATGGTTTTCGCGCTCAGATCCCTATTGCGACATTGATATTGGTGCAAGATTGCGCCGGCATTATCAGCTGGAAATGGAAGCATGGCCGACCAATACACTTTTAAATGACGAAATGCTCGAAAGTTTTAACCGGGCGATGGAGCTGAAAGATTCCGGACAAAGAATTCTGCATACCAAAAATGGAATAAAAACCAGTGTCTGGAGTCATCGACCGAAAAAGGCTTGCCTGTTTGCTGCCATAGGTGAGAGTCGCGGCAGAGGAATCGGTTTTTTGACAATCAGCATGCTTTTTCCATTGCTAACCGGCTATGCAATAGTTTTGATAATGGTTTTATCGCTGCTTTTCGCAGAATTTATCGTCAAACCGGTCAGCATATTTTCTGAGGGCATCGCCAAACTCAACCAGGAGCAATACGGCGTTTCCATTGAAAAATTTTCAGGTGATGAATTCAGTCTCATGACATCGGCCTTTAATAAAATGTCGGCAGCTTTGCGGCAGCGTGAAATGATCAAACGGCTTGTCTCGAAGAAGCTGATAGAAAGGGTTGAAACGGCAGACAGCTCAACCCCCGGCAGAACCGACAAGCAGCATATCTGCGTGCTTGCTTCCGATATAAGAGGATTCACCACCATCAGCGAGAAGCACTCACCGACAGAAATAATCGAACTGCTCAATTCCTATTTCACCGCGATGGAAGAAGCCATCAATCAAAATGCAGGGGTAATTGACAAATACATTGGTGATGCAATACAGGCCGTGTTTTATGAAAAGGCAGGTCTTGACAGCGCAGAGAAAAGAGCGTGCCTGGCGGCTCTGAGCATGCGGCAAAAACTTCTAATGTTCAATCAGCAGCGGGCTGAAAAAAAACTTTTTGCCCTTGAGAACGGTATCGGGATCGCGTCTGGGGAAGCAATTTCCGGCAGTATTGGCAGCGAAAACGGCCGAAAAGATTTTACCATCATCGGCCGTATTACCGAACAGGCGGCCGCACTTGAATCCGCTACAGTGCAGACAAACAGCAGAATTCTCGTTTGCAGCGCAACACATTGTGCCGTCGAAAATGAGTTTAGTTTCAACCAGCATGCCGATGGGCGATGGGAGCTGACTGATGTCGGGTAATTCTTCAGACAAAATAGTTAGAACCATTAAAATATCTACGACGGCACTGCTGATGGCGTGGTTGATGGTTCTGGTTCTGCCCCTGTGCGGGTCTCTTCTGGCAATAGATTACTTTATCGAACAATACGGTCTTTTTGCAGAGCCTGCAATACTCGATAACGCCCGTCAGAAAATCGAAGAATGCCGCAATCTGCTGGTGATCGAGAATTTTATTGCTTCACGGGTGCCTCTTCTTGAAGAGCTTTCTTTACCTGCTGATTCGCAAACCCCGAGTCACTTGAAACGAGCCATTGATGAGATTATTTGTGGCGAGGGGCTTTTGTATATCTTTTTTGATAAAACCGGAAGAAAACTTAAAACTGCTGTCAGTCACCCTTCTGATCTGACCCAGCAATCTTTGCCACCTGCACCTCTTTTTCGAAACCCGATTGAGAATCTCACAAAAGATGACTATCTGCTTAACCATATCCTCAATGAAACAATTAGTCCGGAGAAACAACGAAATGCGCTGCTGCTGCAGCAGATATTCAAGACAATAACAGCGATAAATGTTAGAGCCGGGCAGGTTTCCAAAAATTTCTCAGTAGCTTACGGCGGTGAACTTTACCTGACCTATTTCGAATTCAAGCAGCCCATGGCCGACTTTAAGGGCTGTTTTGCTGTAGTTAGAGGGTGCGACATCTCCTGGCAAAATCTTTTTCGCACTGTTAAGAAAAAATACCCGGCTTTTAGCCTGACTTTGAAGAAGATGCACATTCAGGATGCCATAAAAAGGCCTGACTTTTTATATACTGGCATTCGTCATGAAAATGCAACAACTGTGCTGACAGCTCCTGCTGATCAAAGATTTATCCGGAGTTACCTGCACAAAGGCGGCCTGATACTTGCGCAGAAGGAGCATAACTTCAAGATACCTTTTATCCAGTATCGTATTTCGACTCAGGGTTTGCAGAAGCGTTTACAGAAAATACGAAACAGTCTTGGAGCAGCAGCAAAAATCCTGGTTATGCTCTCGCTGATACAGCTGATACACATGGCTTTGTTTGGTATTAATCTTAACATAAGCTTTAAAAGACGCATTCTCGCCAGCGCCGTGCTTGTTTCTATCTTTCCATATTCATTTTTTGGCATAAGTTTCTATCTGCATAAGCAATATGACGACTTTCTGGCACATCTTAATCTGCTGCAACACGTTGAAATAAAATTAATGCAAATCAACAATGAGCTTACGCAATTCATGGAAAAGACTGAAAGTAATCTTGTTTCTCTTGCCGGAAAAATAGACAAAACACTTATGTATGATAAAGCTGCGGTCCAAAAGCTGTTCGCTGAAATTGGCGAAAAAGTGCCAGTATCAGAAATTGCTCTACATCGCCCCGACAGCTCTGATTTAAGAGAGTATGCAGAGCGGATTTCTGCAGTTAACCAGAACAGTACGACAAAAATCATTGAGCGTTTTATTCCCAAACAGGGGATTGCAATTCTGCTTGAGCCTGAGCCGGTTGTGCGTGTGCGCAAAGACATGGTTCTCATTGCAGGAAACGCAGTAAAATCCACGGGCATTTCCGATCAAATGATTTCCAATGGTAAATTCTATTATATTAATCAGGGGAAAGTAGTTGTCTGGTATTCAACAACAAAACTGTTTGACGAGTCTCAGCCACAAATGCCCTTTATTGGCCTGCTCTCCGGAAAATTTGAAGCTGGTCCGCTTATTAAGTCTTTCCTGCAACAATCTACACTGGTAGCAGAAAACTTTGAAGAAGCCTATGGAAATTATCAGATAAAATTCGCGTTTATGCCCACGCAAAGAACAGGTTCCCCAAAAATTTGGCCGGGCACCGGTCATTGTGATAATGAGATGATAAAAAAAACAGCAAGGCAGGAAAACTCCAGCATCACAACAGAATCAGATGATGAAGGAAACACGAGCTGTCTCGTCAGCAGGTATAATGAGAATATTCCACATGTGGCGATAGCTCTTGCGACAACAAAAACACGCATTGGCAGTTACTTCGCTGCTGTTATCGGGCTTTTTGTTTATCTCGGCCTGGTCTTCTATCTTATCAGCCAGCTTCTGGAAAAATTCTTCGTAGCACCTGTAATTGCTCTGGCCAGAAGCGCCGAGCAGATTGCGCGCGGAAAGGATGTCTGGAACCTGTCACTGACAACCGGAGACGAGTTTGAACAGCTCAACAATTCATTTTCTGAGCTGGTCGTCGGCCTACGGCAAAGAAACATGCTACGCGACTATGTTTCAGAAGATGCTATTTCAGAAATGGAAGCATCTGATGTAAAAGATATGGCTCCGGGTGGTGAATACATTGAAGCCACGATTATTTTTGCCACGATCAGAAATTACTCGGAGCTTACCGCTGATTTTCCGCCAGAACAAACTGTTGAGATGATTAATCGCTTTATTACAGCCGGCGATCACCTGGTTAAAAAGCATGGCGGAACGATCGACAAAATAATTGACAGCACCCTGATGCTGGTATTTCGTGACAGCGAAACCCAGAGCGACTCACACGCACTGCGGGCAGCGAGAACTGCTCTGGAACTGGCAGCAGAAATGCATCAGCAGAACCTGGATATCTATGCCGGCATAGCCTCTGGCACAGTAATTTCTGGCCGAATCGGTTCTTATACGGGTAAGCTCGACTTTACAGTAATTGGCGATCAGGTGAATCTGGCAGCCAGACTGAAAACAGAGGCAGTCGACAGTGTCAGCGGACTTATAATATCTGGCTCAACCATGCGCCTCTTGAAAGGCAAAGGCCGCGTAAACTTTTTACGCCGCTGCTCACTCAAGGGAAAAGCCCGCGAATACAATATCTATGAACTATATGAACTGCGCTGAATCAAGGTTGCCTAAAGAAACAAGATAAAAGTCTGGCGAGAGATTATCTCAGAGCTGGCCTATGCCTTCGGCATAACGCTTCGTTGTCAGAATGCTCCTGGCAACGACACTAAAAACACTGCATTTCCATGCCGAACTGGTCGTGATGTTCATGGCACTGAAAAAGATAAACACAACCAGCATCACCCCACATAAGCTGAACTTCCTGCTGTGAGTCTATCTGACCGATAAAATCCATGATCTTTTTGCAGATCGGGCATGTGCGCTCTGCTTCGCCCTGTATCCAGATCGGATAACCACCAATGCTGGTAAATGGCTCCATTTCACACCCAACTTCGAGACCGGCATCCTCATAGGCACCAAGAGGATCATCAGCATCAACCTCTTCGCACATTTCGGCAATATAGGGGTATTTTTCCTCGATCGTTTCGTAGTCAGGCAATACCTGAGTTTTCGCAAGCTGGCAGGAAAAAGCGGTGAAAGATGTGTCAACACCGATCCCATCAACAAACTTTTCAGGCGCAGCAGTTTGGTAGGATCTTATCAGCCATTGACCGGGCTCCTCATTTTCGCTACCAATCGGCGTGCATTTAAAACAGTAATAAAACACCAGCAAAGGCGAAGCAGACAGGGCCTTCTGGTCAGACTGCGGATAGAATTGAAAAACAAAGCTGAGTTTCTCGCCGCAAACAGGGCATACAGGTGCAATATCTTCGTTTTCACTATAGGCTGGGCCGGCAAACCTGGTTTCTGCAGCCATGAGTCTAGCAAAACCTGGTTTTTCCGGTATTACCCGTTGACACTCCAATTTAATTTTTTTAAGAGCGTTGATCAATGCTTCACTCATCTTGCGTTCTCCTTGCAGGGTTTGCCGGGTAACGATAATGCCCGGTAATTTTATAAACAAACAACATATCCTCGAGAACCGGACCTGCGCCGATGTTATGAACAATCAATGGGCGCAGACCGTCTTCAGATCTCCTATCGGTAACTATACCAATGTGCGGCAGGTTACCTGGCAACATCCAGGTAACCAGGTTTCCTGGCAGATAATCGCCAGCAGACGCACTAACCTTAAGCTTCTGTCCTTTTCGCGTAAAAAAAGTCTGCAGATTCGGGACACGGCGGTGATCAATATTTGTGTCTGTTCGTTTAAGTCCCCAGTTATTTGGATAAAGTGCAAAGTGTCGTCGCATATCTTCGTGAACATTTTTTTGAAGATCTATACCAAGAGCCCTGTAAACTCTTATCAATACATCAGTACAGACCCCGACATCTGCAGGAACATCACCACCAGGGTAGGCTATTTTTCGATATCTTCCGTCATATATGATTCTGTGAGTAGTTCTCTCTATCGCAGCAACGATGAGTCTTTCGGTAAAATCTTTGCTCTCAGCCAGTTGATCGGAAATACTACCAGACTGGCCAGAAGTGACAACCTGCGCGAAAATAGTCTGCCCAATTAACATTGGTGAAATTATCAGCAGAGAAAAAAAACAACGAATAATTGATCTGGCGTGATTGCTGCTGGTAAAGAAATTTCTGAAAAATCGCATCATATTCAGCGTGGCATCGGGCCGAAATGCTCATTGATGATCTGCCAGCGACCATTCTCACATATCCAGACTAGTGTTCCACGGCCTGGATTAGTAAATCTTTTACCATTAATAGTTCCAGCCCACTTAAAACAAAAGCTGCAACTCGCAAACTCAGCTGTCTTATGATTCCAACGCAAATCACGAATTTCAAAGAGCTCATCCTTGATCAGTGAAAACGTCTTTCTAAGCACTTCTGCGATGGCTGGCTTGCCGTTGTAAGTGCCCTCTGCAAAGATAACAGTAGCATCTTCATGAAAATAATCAGATGCGGCTTCCCAGCTCTGCAAAGCCAAAGCGTCTATGTATTCATTTAAAACATTATCTAAATTCTGTGTCATACCTATACCTGCACTCGTATTTATTACTTTGAATAAAATCGGCCTAAAAGCAGGAATCATGTAGCCTGCGGCAAAGTTATTTCATGGTTTGCCGTAAAAATTCGCCAATCTTGCGATCTTCCGTGAGAATATGCGCCTCGATCCAGATATGAAGGTAGCTAATCAGCTCGGAAAAAGTGCCTCCATTGCCGCTTTGCATATCTTTCAAAAAAATAGCCAGATGATTTATCAGTTGATCGTGCATTTGGCGATGTTCTTCAAATTCAGGATACCCAATTTCAAGCATCATATCTTCTTCATCGGTAAAATGGCTACGGGCGTAATCTACAACAAAAAGAAATGTATTTGCAAAACTGTTGTCATCAACACAACCATTCATCAGCTGATTCTCAAGACCATCGACTTTTTCAATCAATTGCTTATGCTGAGAGTCGACTTCTGGGAAACCTATGCTAAAACTTTCACACCATTTCATAACACAACCTGTAAATAAACATTTGCTGATTGTAGCGTACATTATGCTTTTGTAAAAGTAAAACAGTGATTAAACCTTAGTGGTTCAAAAAGCAAGCTCGTTCGGAAATTTCACATAGATGGAAAAAGCCTCGTAACGTTAGTTACGAGGCTTTTATATTAGAGCCACGCCAGGATGGCAAGTGGCCGAGACGCAGGCTATGCGGCCTAAAAGGATGAAGCCCCAGCAGATTGCTCGGCTGAGGCTTCATAGACCTGGCGGCGACCGACTTTTTGGCCATGGATGGCCTTATGCCAAAGTGCATGAGGATACAAGCGCTTTGGCGAAGCCATGGATGG
>Ga0180007_10001442_pt1 | contig 32440 bp, 31 predicted proteins | sample MM_PC_MetaG_FD_121122 | JGI IMG/M metagenome (GOLD analysis project Ga0180007, IMG submission 121122) | Groundwater microbial communities from the Aspo Hard Rock Laboratory (HRL) deep subsurface site, Sweden - MM_PC_MetaG | ecosystem: Environmental > Aquatic > Deep subsurface > Groundwater... | reverse complement strand
CCCGGCTTCATCGGTAAGGAGAACCGAGCTTCCCAGGTGGTCCTTGTGGTAGTACGTTGCCGTATCGGCCACGACCTTTGCAATCCGCTGGCCCCCACCGAAAATGTATTTGATGGGCACGCCGTTTCGGACTTCGTAATGATCTCCGATGTACAGGGTTGAATAACCGCCCACTGTTTTTTTGGACCGCGCTCCGGTGCCATCGTATTCAATCAGGGTCTCAACCCCGTTTCGTTTGATGCTCACCGGCATGTTCTCGGCATTGTAACTGATTGTCCGGGAGGCCACATCATTGGGATTTGAAACAAAATCGGGGACAGGCGAATTTTGCAAACAGACATCCGACATTAACATGCATGTTTGCATGGTCAAAAACGTGGCATTATTTAGGATGATAAGAGCTTATCGTACTCGGCGTGGGTTCTGATCCAAAACCAGATGAGCCCTTCTTCTATTTCTACGGCCAATGCCCGGTACTTTCGACCGGCCCTCACGGACCAAAAACGGATTCTCCACAACCATTCCTTAATGTTTTGTTTGGGTTGAATGTATCGCCTTAATCTCTATGCACCATGCAGTAAAGTTTGGGGTGGAGCTGTGCTTCAGTGAGCGCAGCGAATGGGTGGTGGGCAAATGGATTGAAAAGGGCGGGATTCTGCGTCCCGCCCTTTGATGGAAAGAGATGATGTTATTTCACAGCTTTTTTAGATGGATCTATAACCGTTCCCCATGTGTTTACGGTAACGATTTCTGTGTTGCCGGATTCGTCAACGATAATATTAAACACATTCCAGTTGCCCTGAGGTGTTCCGGCAGGTGGAGTGAAAATCCGTGTGGTTCCGTCCATGGTAAGTTGGACCCTGGCCGGTGAGGCGGAAATGTCACCGCTTCCGGAGAAATGATGAACCCAGTAAGAATAGGTCCCCGGGTTTTCAAATTTCATGATGGTAATGACTTCGGGGCCATAACTGTCCGTATCATCCACATCAAGACCGATAAAGGGACTTTGTGTGACATCTCCTTTTTCGCTGTAGTAGATATGAGTATCGTCCGGCAGAAGCATGTGTGAATCAAGATCACTCGGATTTTCACCCCAGGTCAGCTTGATCTGCATGGTTATGTCCGCAAGAAGCAGGCAGGACGGGAGCTCTGTACTTTCAGCAGTGTTGATTTCCATGGTGTTGGTGGGAACACCGGAACTGGTGGCATAGATGATGGATACGGCATTTAATTTGGCTTTGATGGAAAAATTTCCAGCACTGTCTGATGTGGCCCAGGATGATCCTGTGTAGTCCTTGCCCCGAAGTTCGATGGTGGCATAAGCCACAGGGTTTTGTGCAAGATCAATGACGCAACCGGTGATGGTTACGGTTTCAAGGGGCAGGTCCGCATTCCAGGTGGTAAAATGTGTCACGGTTCCCTCGTAATAGGTTTCATCCAGACTGAGGGTGGCTGTGCCTTCTTCGATCCATTTACCCAGGTCCGTATCATAGTAGTACAGGGGAATGGTGGTAGGGGCCGTAACACCAGGCTGCTTGGCCACAGGAATTCGGATGGTTGCCGTGGAACCGCTGGTGAGGTTCAATTCCAGGCCGTCTTCGTCGGTAAAGGTAACACCGATGGCTCCGAAACTTTCGATGATGTCATCCCCACCCAGGGTGTTGATGGCTGAAAAGTCACCGGGCATGATTCCGGGATCGGATGTGGGATCAATCACCGTAATGTCTACAGTGACGGTTCCTGTGCCGTTAATGGCGCCGGCATCCAGGATAACCGCTGCAGGTGAACCAGGAACTGTAAGTGTCTGGGCAACAGCAGGATCAAAGGTGCCCGTATAGGTGATGGGAATCAGTTTAACAAGAACCTGGGCATCCAGGCTGTCAAGGGAAAGAAGGGTGATCTGGGATCCTTCGAGATAGCCATCGGCTTCGATGTTGACCGTGATGTGGTCGTCAAAGGTAATGCCTGTAATACTGAACTCACCGCTGGTGTTTGATGACGCTTCTTTGCTGCCCACTATGATGCGGGCGTTGCTGACAGCATTTCCGTTACTGAAATCAATAACAGTTCCTGTTATGGACCCGCTGGCCGCCGGTGTCGGTGGCGTTGAATCACTATCGCCACCGCACCCGGTGAAACATAAGGTTAATGCAATGCACAATAGCCACAAAACTCTGCTCGAAATTTTAATCATGAATCCCCCTAATTTTATTACATTAATTACAAAGTTACACAATGTAACTTTTCTCATTTAAGAACATTCCTTTGAGAAGAACAAAACAAAAAAATAACCCTTGTTAAACGTAAGGAATAAATAAATAAATACGGCATATGGTTTTGAATTCCGGATATATAGCTGAGATTCCAAATAACTTCAATTCCGTTTTTATTTAAACACAAACTAACTGAAAATTTACTTATCACCTATGATCCATTTCACATTGATATAAAAAACATTCAATGGGCATAAATATAATTCACAATGGATGTTGGTCATGTCATCATAGTTTGATAAAGAAGAACCTGCGCCCATGGGGGCATGGTTTTTTCTGAAAAAAGAAGGCGGACATGGCACATATGAGTGATATATTTAAACAGTTACGAATTTTTGAAAAAATGCTGGACAGGTGTATGGTCCGTGACCGATATGGCCTGAATCGAGGCCTTGCAAAAATCAGAAAAACCTTGGCCGAAAAAGGGCCGGATCACCAGGAAAAGACAGGATCTGATCTCGCAATTCTTGAGCAGAAGATGTCCTCATCCATGGATAAACGGGAAGCCCGGCGTCGTGGCCTTCCCCATGTCACCTTCAATGAGTCACTTCCCATCACCCTGAGGAAGGACGAGATTATCCGGAGCATCCGGGACCATCAGGTTCTGATTCTTTCAGGTGAAACAGGGTCGGGAAAAACCACCCAGATTCCCAAATTCTGCCTTGGGGCTGGCCGGGGACTTTCCGGAATGATCGCCTGCACCCAACCCCGTAGAATTGCTGCCATGACTGTGTCTGCACGAATTGCCGAAGAACTGGACCTGGAATTGGGCCAGGCTGTGGGATGTAAAATTCGTTTCCAGGACAAGACATCGGACAATACCCTGATCAAAGTGATGACCGATGGGGTTCTTCTGGCAGAGGCCCAACAGGATCGGTTTTTAAATGCCTATGACACCATCATTGTGGACGAAGCCCACGAGCGAAGTCTGAATATCGATTTCATTCTTGGGATTCTGCGGGATCTTTTAAAGAAACGGAAAGACCTGAAGGTCATTATCACCTCGGCCACCATCGATACGGAAAAATTTTCAAAAGCCTTTGACAATGCCCCCATCATTGAAGTCTCTGGCCGGACGTATCCGGTGGAACTGGTTTATCGGCCCGCACTGGACCCTGAGGAAGAAGACAGCTTCGTTGACAGGGCGGTTCAGGTTGTGGAAGAAATCAAACGCCTGGGGCCCTGGGGGGATATTTTGATTTTCATGCCCACCGAGGCAGACATCCGGGAGTGTATTGAGCTTCTGGAGGGACGCAAATATCTGAACGCCACGGTCATGCCCCTTTATGCCCGACTTTCCGGTGCGGATCAAAAAGCAATTTTCGCGCCGGTGCCGGGCCGGAAGATCGTTGTGGCAACCAATGTGGCTGAAACCTCCATCACCATTCCGGGTATCACCTACGTGGTGGACACAGGCCTTGCACGAATTCCCAGGTACACACCCCGGACACGAACCACCGCCCTTCCGGTGATGGCCATATCACAAAGCAGCGCTGATCAACGAAAGGGTCGATGCGGCCGGGTTGAAAACGGGGTCTGCTTTCGTCTGTACAGTGAAAAGGATTTTGAAGGACGCCCCCTTTTCACCTCTCCTGAAATTTTAAGGGCCAACCTGGCCGATGTCATTTTGCGGATGATCGCCTTACGCCTGGGTGATGTTGAGAACTTTCCCTTTATTGATCCGCCCTCGTCTCCAAGCATCCGGGATGGGTATGATACCTTGGTTGAACTGGGTGCCATCCGGGCGGAAAAGCATTCCGGGAAAAAGGGTAAAACATCGTACACCCTCACGGACAAGGGCCGGATCATGGCCCGTATCCCCGTGGACCCAACCTTGTCCCGCATGCTGATCGAAGCGGGAAATCGGGGATGTCTGGAGGATATGACGGTCATTATTGCCGCTCTGTCCATCCGGGATCCCAGGGAAAGGCCCCAGGACAAAATCCAGCAGGCAAACCAGATGCACACCCTTTTCAAAGACCCTTTAAGCGATTTCATTTCATATCTGAATATATGGAAACGATTTCATGAAGAATCCGGGGGAGCCAAGGGTGCAGGCCCGGTGAAGACATTCTGTAAACGCTATTTTCTTTCCTTCCTGCGTATGCGCGAGTGGCTGGATATCCATGGTCAGCTGACACGCATTCTTGAGGAATCTTTCATCAAAAATCAACCGGGCCGCAACCAGAGTCCCCAAGGGAAAAACGAGACCTTCAGCCCTGCTTACCAAGCCATTCATCAGTCGATCCTCAGCGGCTATCTTTCGGGGATTGCACTAAAAAAGGATAAAAACATCTACACAGCCACCCGTGGCCGGGAAGCCATGATTTTTCCGGGCTCTGGCCTGTTCAATACCGGAGGCACCTGGATCGTGGCCGCAGAAATGGTCGAAACCTCAAGGCTTTTTGCCCGTAATGTGGCAAACATCGACAATGCCTGGCTGGAAGAACTGGGGGGGGATTGCATTGTCCGGACCTACAGCGGGGCCCACTGGTCCCCCAAAAAAGGAGCTGTATTCGCCCGTGAACAGATGAGCCTTTTCGGCCTGGTCATCGGGGAAAAAAGTGTTCCCTATGGAAAAGTCAACCCGGCTGAAGCGACCCGGCTGTTTATCCAAGGTGCTCTTGTTGAAGGGGAGGTAACCCTTGAACGCCTGGGAAAAGAGTGGGACTTTCTCCGGCATAACATGGGTCTGATCGAGGAGGTTAAATCCCTGGAAGACCGGCTGCGCAGACGGGATATGCTGGTGTCTGACGATATTCTCAGGGAGTTTTACGAAACGCGCCTTCACCATGTTTATGACAGCAGGACCCTGACCCGGATGATCAAGGACAAAGGGGGCAACGATTTTCTCAAACTGACCAAAGACATCATCACCTGTTACTCCCTGGATCTGGAGTCTGCAAAGCAATTCCCGGAGCAGGTGGCCATCAATGACAGATTCTTTTCTTTGAGCTATTGTTTTGCCCCGGGAAAGGAAGAAGACGGCATTACCTTGAATGTGCCCGCGGGTGCCATGGGAGCTGTGTCACCCGAGAAACTGGACTGGATGGTTCCGGGTATGATCAGGGAAAAAATCGAAAGCCTTCTTAAAAATCTTCCCAAAGAGTACAGAAAAAAATTGGTTCCCATCTCCGCAACCGTGGATCGAATCATGAAGGAGTCCAGTGAATTAACCATGGGAAAAATTCCTGACCAGCCACTGTCCACGGTTCTGGGGAAATTTATCCACCAGCACCTGGGCATTGACATCCCAGCTTCGGCATGGACAGCAGACGGGGTGCCTCCCCACCTGCTCATGCGTGTGGCCATCCTGGACGCCAAAGGAAAGGTTCTGACCCAGGGACGCGATCCCAATATCCTCTGCCGTGATTTTTCAATCCAGGCTGGAGATGACGGATTTCTCCAGGCAAAAACCCGATGGGAAAAGGAATCGGTCCTGCCCTGGGATTGTGGGGACATTCCTGAATCGGTGTCCCTTGACGGCCAAGGGGCGGTTAAGGGCCTTGCCTTCCCCGGTCTCAGTGTGGAGAAAAATGCAGTGGCCCTGCGTCTGTTCAGGACCCGGAACTTGGCTGAAAAAAGTCATAAACAAGGCGTGCGTGCCTTGTTTGAAAAACATCTCTCTTCCCACTTAAAATCCCTGAAAAAAGACCTGACTCTCACAGGTCAGCACCGACTATACGCCAATTATTTCGGCGGAGACAGTCTTCTGAACCGAAGCCTTTACCAACGTGCCCTTTCGGAACTTTTTTCCGTCAATATCCGCTCAAAGGAGACGTTTTTCGATCATGCCCTGAAAACACGTCCCAAGCTCCATGCCTTTGGTCAGGAGCTTTACACCATCACCCTGTTAATTCTTGACGCCTTTCACCAGGCTCGATCCTTGATTTACAGCCGTGAGCTCAAAGAAGCACCCAAAGGCAGCATTCCGGATGTGGCGATTGATCTGCGTCGTGAGCTGGCTTCCCTTGTTCCTCCCTCATTTATTGAACTTTATGACATGGGTCGTTTAAGGCACCTGTCCCGGTTCATCCAGGGCATAGGTATCCGCGCACAACGAGCCTTTGAAAACCCGGACAAGGACCGCAGCAAGGCCAAAGAAGTCCAGCCCTATATGGACATGCTCAAGGGATTTGTCAACGACCTCAAACCCACGGACAGTGATGAAAAAAAAGATCGGATTGAAGACTTTTTCTGGTTGATTGAAGAATACAAAATCTCCGTATTTGCCCAGGAACTGAAAACACCGGTGAAGATTTCAGGAAAACGCCTGGCCGCCGTGGCTGGCGATATACGGCGGATGGCCTGACTCTTCAGGTGGACACCTCTTTGAGTTCTTCTCGCTCCCAGGCTCCTGCCTGGGAGTGTATTCCGCATGGCTCCAGCCATGCCTCTGGAGGCAAGAGCCTCCAAGTATGCATTCCCAGGCAAGAGCCTGGGAACGAGGCGGCATATCTCTCACAGAGGCACTTAAAACACAGCGGAATCAATAACGCCGCATATGGGATTTTACGACGTCATCATTGTGCAACATGCCCCACCCATGCCTCCATGGTCCCTTACCCTTTTGCCCCTGATCTTCCCCGATGAGAAACAAGTAAACCACACAATTTGTTAACGTGAACGTTCTCGTTAATATAAAGAGAAAAATAGCGTTAAAAGCCACGAACATGGTACTGTGCGAATCATTACATTCCTGTTCAGGTAAGCATATAGTGGTCAGACCTCCCGATTCTCAACAAAAAAACAGTTCTACAGTATTGTAATCAGATAAAAAATGTAATATAGACCCGAATAAACCAATCACAGATCAGGGAGCACATTTTTAATAAATATCCCAAACATGTGATCACCACTGGTTAACGATTCGTGTGATTTTAAAAGTAATTATTGTCCTGTAAATGCGTTGCCAGTGCATATAATATAATGAACATCGTTCATATTATCTGTTGCCCGATTTGCAACATTATGTGATTCCTCTGCAAGAAGAAGGAGCCTGTCCGTGAAAATAAAGAGTGTTCTGACCCTGATGATACCCCTGTTTCTTCTGTCTGCCTGCATGCTCCCCCCGGCATCCCCCCCTGACTGGAAGATGCAGAAAGAGGGCATCGTTCTTAATCTTAAGGCCGCCGACAAACTGAACAATTCCAAAGGGAACGCCTATACCCTCTATTTTGTTATCTATCAGCTGGCCAATCCCAATTCGTTCAATCAGCTGATCGAAGATGAGGAGGGCCTGTCCAAACTTCTTGAAAGCAAGATCTTTGATTCCACGGTGGCTTCGGTGAAAAGCATGGTCATCTATCCGGGCTCGGATCTGACCTATCGCATGGATCGTGCCGAAGGTGCCATGTATGTGGGGATCGTTGCCGGATACAATGTCATGGCAAAGGAACGCATGGCCCGCCTATTCGATGTTCCCGTGTATGTGAAATTCACAAATATTTTCAAACTGTCAAGAAAACTTGTTCCAGCGCCACTGGAGATAAACCTGAGTCTTGGCCCCCAGCAGATTGAAACCTTAAAGGATAAAAAATAAGATGGAAAAACCCTTGTTCTGGCACCAGGGTCTGTTTCTTCAGCCCCAGCACCTGCAACTGAAAGATCTCTATGACCAGTCCCTTTTCACGCCGTACCACAGTTATCTGAAGCCCCATCTCATGGGGGTGGCGTCCATGGATATCCGCGAGTCATCTCTGAACAGTTTTTCATTTCAGGTTGACCGGGGTGCCTTCTGGTTCCCGGATATGTCCTATGCTGTTTTATTGAAAAACGCCATCATTGAGTCACGGCATTTCAAAAAAGACTGGCTTGAGGGTGGAAAGCCTTTGACCATGTATCTGGGCCTTAAAAAATTTAATCCCATGGGTGAGAATGTCTGTGAGATTGATCCCGGAGAAAACCTTGCTCCCATCCATACCCGGTTTGTGGCCAGCAGAAATCCTGAAGAAATGAACGACCTGCACCGGGGCGGCAGCCCGGCCCAGGTGAAACATTTGAATTATCTGATCAAAATATTCACCCATGATGAAATTCATCAACTGGGGAACTATGACCTGATCCCCGTGGCAAAAATCGAGCGAAGCGGAGAAGAGATCCGCTTGGCCCGGGACTATGTCCCCCCTTGCGTCAGCCTTTCCTCATCCCCTGTCTTGTCCGGTATTGCCAAAGAGATTGGAGACAAGCTCTCCTTCAGGGGCCATGAGCTTGAAACCCACAAGAAAAAAAGAGGGATTCACAATGCGGAATTCGGCTCCAGAGACATGGTGTATCTTCTGGCGCTTCGGTCCTTCAACCGGTATATCCCCTATTTTCATCAGCTTCACGAAGGGCAGCCTGTTCATCCCTTTGATCTTTACACCCTGATCAAACAACTCGTGGGTGAACTGTCTTCCTTTTCTGAGAAAATAAGTGTCCTGGGCCAGGATGATGATGGCACATTACGCCTTCCAGCCTATAATCACCAGGATCTGTGGACCTGTTTTTACAGGGCATCGGTCCTCATTTCCAGCCTTCTTGATGAAATCACCGCAGGACCGGAATACGTTCTTCCCCTGCCCTATGATGATTCACGTTTTTCATGCCTGCTGAAATCCGAATACATGGAAGGCGACAACCATTACTATCTGGTCATACGGACCGAAGAAGATGTCAAACAGGTTCTGGACGCCGTCGACATCGGCGTAAAAATCTGTTCGCTCAAGGTATTACCCATGCACATTGAACGTGCGCTTCCAGGAGCCGTGATCGAGTATCTCCCTGTCCCGCCCCAGGCCCTTCCCCGTCACAGGAATGCCAAATACTTCAGAATAGACAACCATGGGGAACAATGGGCTCAAATTGAAAAGGACAAAAGCCTTGCAATCCACTGGGACAACCCCCCCGAGGACCTCCACATGGAACTGATGATTGTCAGGAGAAAATAGCTATGCCATTGAGTGATTGCTTTGTGGATCTGATCGCCTATGTGGCCTATGGCATGCGGGAGCCGGACACCATGCCCTCCAGTTGTGATGAACTTGCCCGGATCTTTGATCGCCTGATTGTGTCCAGTGAAGAAAAACGTGTCGTCGGGGGCTATTCCCTCGAAGATTATGACCTGGCCCGTTTCGCTGTCCTGGTCTGGATTGATGAAACCATCATGAAATCATCCTGGACAGGCAAAGGAAACTGGCAGAAAAAACTTCTCCAGAAGGCGTATTACAAAACCTCTGGCGGTGGTGTTGAATTCTATAAAAAACTCGATGCCCTGGAAGCAGACCAGGATCCTGTCCGGGAAGTCTATTTCGTTTGCCTGGCCCTGGGCTATTCCGGCCGGTACGGAGTAAAGGCCGGAGACCAGGGTGTCCGTGAAACCATCAAATCCAAGCATCTAAAGAGACTCACCGGATCGTCCAATGCCCTGTCCGAATTTATGGGCAAAGAAAAAATCTTTCCCGGATCCTATGCGGCTGGGGAGACGGCCCAACACACCGGAAAAAATAAACTGATTCATCCGTCATGGGTGCCTCTGCTCCTGGGAGTCGGCCCCATTTGCGTATTTGCCTTTCTCTATTTTCTATACCGGTTCATATTAAACAATGAAATTCTGACAAAAATGGTTCACTGAACATGCGTGCTATAAAACGACTGATTATTTTCCTTCTCATTCTGATTCTCCTCGCCCTCCCTGTGGCGGTGGCCCTCTGGGCCGGCCGCAGCCTTTGGGCCGGCCTCCTGGTTTCCGGTGGGTTTTTATGTCTTTTACTTCTGTTTTTCTTTATCCGTGCCCTGTGGCTTCGGCGTCGTGAAAAACGATTCATTGACGGTATTCTGGAACAGCAGACCGAAACCCATGAAGACAAAGAACGGCAGCTTTCCGGGGAGTTGGCCAAACGCTGGAAAGAAGCCGTGGGCGAGCTGAAGAAGTCCCAGTTGAAACAAAAAGGGAACCCCCTTTATGTCCTGCCCTGGTACATGCTTATCGGTGAAAGCGGTTCAGGAAAAACAACAGCCATAAAAAATTCCAAGTTGAGCGCAACCTTCACATCACAGCCCAGGGTGTCCGGAGTCTCGGGGACCAAGAACTGTGACTGGTGGTTTTTTGAGCAGGCCATTATCATCGATACGGCGGGCCGATACGCCATCCAGCCCGATGAGTCATCCGATAAAAACGAATGGCGTGTGTTCCTTTCCCAGCTATCCCGGTACCGAAAAAAAGAACCCTTGAACGGACTGGTTGTCACCCTATCCGCCGACAGCATTCTCACATCAACACCCCAGGCCCTGGAAGAAGAAGGCCGTAAGATAAGGATACGAATTGAGGAGTTAATGCAGTCCCTTGGGGCAAAATTCCCTGTGTATCTCCTGGTGACAAAATGCGACCTGATACGTGGAATGAAAGAATTCTGTGATTCCCTTCCCCCGTCAGCCCTTGATCAGGCCTTTGGCTATCTGGAACAAAACCCTGAAAAAAATCAGACGAATTTTCTTGACCGTGCCTTTGATTCCTTAAAAGAACGCATGAGGTATTTCAGACTGCACATCGCCAACAAACCGGGCATGGGAAAGACACGCACCGAGGCTCTCCTTTTCCCTGAAGAATTCGGAATGCTCAAGCAGGGCCTTTCGTCTTTTATCCAGACGGTTTTCAACCAGAACAGCTTTCAGGAGTCGCCCCTCTTAAGGGGAATGTATTTCACCAGCGGCCGCCAGTCCGGAGAGCCTGTTTCTCACTTTATGAGCAAATTAAAGCTCAAGCTCGGTAAAAACAACCCGCCCCCTTCGGATAGAAGTTATTTTCTCCACGATTTTTTCAAATTCATTCTACCCGGTGACCGAGCGATCTTTGCGCCCACCCAGCGGTCCAGGGACTGGAGCCGGAAAACCCGTGCCATGGGTTTTTCATCCTGGGTTCTGGCCATGGTGGTCCTTTGCGGCCTCCTGAGTTTTTCCTTTGCCCTGACACTGTCCACCGTAAAACAGGTTCAGAAAGAGTTTTCAAAAGCACCGGACATATCCGGAGAACTTATACGGGACGTGAACACCCTGGAGCATCTTCGCCAGACCATTGTAAAAATTGAAAAGCAGAACCGATCACGCTGGCTTCCAAGGTTTGGACTTAACCAGTGCGATGCCATAGAAAGAGACCTGAAGGGCTTGTATTGTTCCAGTTTTTCCAAGGACTTTCTGGGTCCCTATGAACGGAGAATGGATAATGACACCCTTGATTTCTCCGAAAAAACACCGGGAGTATTCATTGGCGCTCATGTTTCATTCTATGCCAAACGCATAAACTTGATTGATGGCGCCCGTGAAGGACAAGGCCTTGAATTGCTGGAAAAGAACCCACAGCCCGATTTCACGACCCTGGTCTACTCCAAAACAGATCATGCCATCCCAGAAGTCCTGGACCTTCTTGAAAACCAGTACCGCCATTATCTTGTCTGGGAAGAGGACCCCATTCTTTTTCAGGCCTCAAAACAAATGAAAGACAGACTCAAACACCTTGTTGTGGACAAAGGCATATCATTTGACTGGATCATTGACTTGTGCAATTCAAACGGTAAGGATATCCGTCTTTCCGATTTCTGGAACGGCAGCAAAAACCTCAACCATGAAGTGGTTATCCGGCCCGCTTATACAGTCAATGGCTTCGAATCCATTCATAAAATACTTACCGAACTTGAACAATCCATGGGCCAGCCCCTGTTAACCGAACGGAAAAAAAGAGATTTTCTTAACGCATACATGACAGCCTACCTGGACAGCTGGAACCGTTTCAGCATGAAATTTCCTGAAGGTGCCCTGACCCTTTCAGGCAAAGAGGAACATCTTTCAGCAGCCATAAAAATGTCCGGCAAGGACGGCCCCTATTTCACATTTCTTGATAAAATGGCCGAGGAAATCATTCCCTGCTTTTCCGATGAGAATCTTGAAATTCCTCAGTGGGCCTTGCTGGTTCAGGAGTTTTCGGATATCCGGGAATATGAAGAGACCGCAAAAAAAGGGAAAGATACCGGCGTCATGGGCCTCGTGAAGAAGAAAGGCTTGCGCATGATGGGCCGAGTCGGAAGAATAGCCGCAGCGTCCTCATCCTCCCCTGAAAAACTCATGGTTTCCTCGGAAGTATTTAAAAAATACCGTGAAGCCCTGGAGGCCATATCCAAAGCCTGCACATCGGCTCCGGCATCGTTCAAACTGGCATCCCAGGTATTCAATGAAGATACGGCCAACGGCGAGTCATGTGTGGCTGCGGCAAACCGCGCTGCAGATGAACTCAAGGTATCCATGGCCAACTATAAAGATTCCCAGAAAACCTTTGCGCGTCTTCTTGAAGGCCCCATCAACTATATGTGGAGCCATGTGACAAAACGAGCCGCCTGTCAGCTCCAGACACTCTGGGACGAATCGGTCTTATCCGAAATTCAGGGGGTTTACGATAACAAGGTGCTTTCGGAAATGCTCCTGGGAAAAGACGGGTATGTCAACACCTTCAGCAACGGCCCCGGCGCTCCCTTTATCGGACGAACCCGTAAAAAAGGCTATTATGCAAAGAAGGCCCTTGGGGAATCCATACCGTTCAAATCTGACTTTTTAACATTTCTGACCCGGGGGTCTTTTTCGGCCAAATCAGCCCAGAATCTGTACAAAGTTAAGATGGACGGCATTCCCACAGACACCAATCCCGATGCCTCCCTGATACCCCATGTAACCAAACTGGAACTGGAGTGTGCCGCAGGTGTTCAAAGCCTTGAAAATTACAATTACCCGGTAAGCCATACCTTTGAGTGGTCTCCCACCGAATGTGGGGACGTTAACCTTAAAATCCTTATCGGGAATCTTGCGCTGAAAAAATCCTATACGGGATTCCGACCCTTTGCCCGCTTTGTAAAGGATTTTGCAGACGGCCAACATACGTTTTACCGCAGCGACTTCCCGGATAAGGGGCCTGATCTGAAACGAATGGGCATCAAGTTCATCAAAGTCAAATACAAAATCTCCGGTGGGGGACCGGTCATCAGGCTTCTAAGCATGGCAGCGGGTAGAGCCCCTGAGGAGATTGTCTCGTGTTCAGACTGATCAGAGATAAAAATGCCTGGGATTTTGCGGCCTTTGGAAAACACCCCGCTGCAGGGGATTACCTTTCCCTGGGGGCTGTTACGCCTCTTCTCAAAGGATTCTCAGCCTGGATGGAAAAGGGCTACAGCCTGGTAGAGGCGGACAAACGGCCCCAGAACGGCTTGCTCTGGCGTTTCTGGGCCAAGGGCCCCAATGGAAAGCTGATCTGCGGTATTCTTAAAAACAGCCATGACAAGCATGGAAGACCCTTTCCCCTTATGATTGCCGGTGAAGGCCGGGTTCCTGATTCAGCAAAAGACTGGGATCTGATCCCTTTTGCCTGTGAAAGAACCTGGCAGATCCTGACACTGATAAGCAGCAAAGACTCCAACAGTATCAAAAACTTGAAACGGGTCATTTCACGGGTCAAAGGGCCGATTAACCAGTGGGAATCCTATCGTGAAAAACGAGAGCAGGTCAGAAAACTCGAAATCCTGACTGTCAAACCAGGATCAAATTCCGACTTCATGAACAAAATGAACAACGTGGATGGGCTGTCACGCAAAGAACAATTCAGCCTGTGGATCGATGTGGGTACACCCGAAGATTGCCTGATTCCCTTGACCAAATTCCTGGTTCTCCTGAAAAACAGATCAAAGATTGAACCGGCAACTGTATTTATCGGCGGTAACGAAAACAGGAATCGTCTTTTATTTCTTAAACGATCCTTAATGATGGATGATTTCAAGACCCTGTGGGTGTCCCACCCCGAAGAGGTGTAGTGATGGATTACCATAATCTGGGTGCCCTTCCTGTGTCTGAGTCAAACCCCCAGGGCAATGATATCCGATACGATGATCTTTTCCAGGAACTTTCTACGGAAATCGATAAGCTGTCATCGGCATCGGAACGGGAAAATTTTTCCTGGGAAACGGTCATAACTCTGGCCACCGCTATACTGAAAGACCATTCCAAAGATCTGCTGGTGGCAAGTTATCTGAGTGTGGCTCTGGTCCATATCCGAAAAGACAAGGGGCTTGACGAAGCGACATCTATTTTCAAAGACCTGATCGAAGGATACTGGGAAACCCTTTATCCGGGGAAAAACCGCGAAAAGGGCCGGATCTCGGCATTAAACTGGTGGGTCGAAAAAACCGATCAGGCCCTGGACAATGACCGGAACTGGTCATTAACGCCTGAACAGGCCAATACCATGGCGGATCGGTTAGATTTTGTTGACAGTTTTTTAAAGAAACAGCTCCCGGGCGCACCGTCCTTGTCTTCCTTAGTTAATAAAATCAGGAATCTCAAAGCCGAAGATATAGCAAGCACACCCAAAGCCCTGCCGGAAAAGGACAAAAAAGCTGACAGCTCAGATCTCAAGGGCTTTGACCTGGATATGTCCAAGATGATCACCCTGGACAATGTGGATGATGCGTTAAAAAAGATTTTGCCTTTGTTTCAGGGCCTCAAGCAGACAGCCAGCCTTCTCCGTGAAGAAAAAGACTTCAATCCCCAGGCATACCATTTTCTGCGTTTTGCCATCTGGGAATCCGTAAGGAATCTGCCTCCATCCGCTGACCGAATCACCCGTTTGAACCCTCCCATGGCCCAGACCCGGAGTCTTCTGGACAATCTCCTCAAAGATGACGATTTCAAGGCACTGATCCATGCATCCGAAACCGCATTGGTCAGCTCTAAACATATTTTTTTTCTGGATCTCAATCATTATACCTGGAAAGCCCTCAACGGACTGGGCGAAAAATACCGTGCTGCCCGGGACCTTGTTTTCCATGAAACCAAAGGGTTTCTGGATCGGCTTGAAGGACTTGACCAGCTTTTGTTTTCTGACGGCACACCATTTCTAAGTGAGACGACACGAGAATGGTTAAACAGCACGGAAAATGATTCTCAAAGCAATCGTGGTGGTTTAACCTTCGGACAGGGTGATACTCATGATGAATTGAAAGCTGAAATAAATACCATCAAGGAACGACTGGATCGCAACGGCTCCCTTCAGGAAGCCGTTGATCTGTTCCAGGAAAAGATCAATTCCTGCCCGTCCAAAAAGGACACCATGGTGCTGAGAATGGGTCTTGCCCGGCTACTTTCATCAAACAAACAGGGACGAATGGCCGCAGCCCAGATGGAGTCGGTTCTAAGAGACCTTGACACCCATCACCTTGACTCATGGGATCCGGGACTGGCCCTTTCAACGTTGAAAACAATATTCAAGGCATATAAACATCATGAAGACCCGCGTTACAGAAACAAAGCCATGGATATCATCGCAAGGATAGCCCGCATCAGCGCAACAGAGGCAATGAAACTTTGATGTTAATCAGTTGATTACTCAATGACTCAATCATGAAGAGCTTGAAAAGGCCAAAGAGGTCGACCAGTGGGCACTTCCTGGGCCTTAAAAAATACGATCAATCGCCATGGGAGGTCGACCAGTCGGGCACAATAATGACTCAAGCACCACCAATAAAGGCTTTAAAAGCAATATGAAACAGAATATTAGAATTCTTACCGCACCTCAACATGTCAGACCTTTGACCTGTTGAATTCCCGTGCCTGGGTAGTCTAATGTTTTTTCACAAATGTAACATAACATATTTATTAGCTATTATTGCCATGATTAATTTTTTTACAAATACTCGTTAAGAAAAATGTTGACCTCACAAATGATTCGCACTATAAGCATTTTAAGTAAAAGTACATTGTAGGGGAACCCGTGTCATCTACTTATTTTATCTCCGAATACGGGTCAGACGTCAGTCGCCCTCGCTCTGACACGAATGAAACAAACATCATGGCATATGTTTCAGGGTTTCAGAATCGTTCACACGATTTCTTGATTAATATAACCTGGATACAAGGTTCCCGATTTCGGACCGGTACCCCTGTCATGTCATTAACCATAAGAAAGGGTAGATTATGTCAAAAGACGCATCTGTGGCACCAAAAGAAAGAGTCAATATCGTTTATAAGCCCTCGTCCGGGAAGACGGAAGAGTCTGTTGAACTCCCTCTCAAGCAGCTTATTCTAGGAAATTTTTCCAATCAGGAAGAGACAAGCCGTCTTGAAGAAAGAGAATCCATAAGCATTAACAAGGACAATTTCAATGAGGTTCTCAAGGCCCACAAGGTCAGAGTGAACGTTAATGTTCCCAACACCCTGTCAGGGGAAGAGGGAGCCGAGTTGAATGTGGCCCTGGATTTCAATACCATGAAAGATTTCGGACCTGAAGCCATTGCCATGAAGGTCCCTGAACTCGAAAAAATGTTGAATCTGCGCGATGCGCTCATGGCCCTGAAAGGCCCCTTGAGCAATATCCCTGAATTCCGGAAGAAAATTCAGAATCTGATTGATGACGTATCCAAGAGGGAACAGCTCCTTGCAGAACTGGGGCTGGAAACCAAGTAAACCATATTAAGGAGACACCCTATGTCTGAAGCACAGGAAACAGTCCAGGTCCCTGAAAATCAGGACCAAACTTCCGGGCCTACGTCACTTCTGGATGACATTATTGAATTCACCCAGATGAAGCCCGAAGATGATGCCTACCATTTGACCCGCCAAGGTCTCCAGGCTCTGATCTCCCAGATGGCCTCCACAAACGCCGTGGGTGAAAAAGTCACCAAAGCGGTTGTGGACATGATGATCGCAGAGTTGGACCAACAGATAAGCGTCCAGCTGGACACCATTCTCCATCACAAGGAATTCCAGGAAGTGGAGTCTATCTGGCGAAGCCTGAAATTTTTGGTGGACCGCACCGATTTCAGGGAAAACAACAAGATAGAAATACTGAATGTCTCCAAGGATGAGCTTCTTGAAGACTTTGAAGATGCCCCGGAAGTGACCAAATCAGGTCTCTACAAACTGGTATACACCAAAGAGTACGGGCAGTACGGCGGGGAGCCCTACGGAGCCATCATAGGGAACTACGCCTTTGGCCCCGGTGCAAAGGATATCAAACTTCTCGGGTACCTGGCCAATGTTTCGGCCATGGCCCACGCCCCCTTTATCGGAGCCACGGCACCGTCCATGTTTGGCCTTGAATCCTTTGACGGGCTTGCCAGTCTCAAAGATCTCAAATCCATTTTTGAAGGACCTCATTATGCGAAATGGCGGGCCTTGCGGGAATCGGAAGATGCCCGTTATATAGGACTTACCCTCCCACGCTTTTTGCTGAGGCTTCCCTATGGAAAAGATACGGAACCGGTAAAATCGTTTGATTATTCGGAAAATGTATCCATGAGCAACGACCACTACCTCTGGGGTAATGTGTCCCTTGCATTTTCAGCCAAGATGTCCGAAAGTTTTGCCAAATACCGTTGGTGTTCAAACATTATCGGTCCCCAGGGCGGTGGCGCTGTTGAAGATCTGCCCCTGCACCTTTTCGAAGACATGGGCGCAGTCCAGAACAAGATCCCCACGGAAATTCTTTTGGCGGAACGAAGGGAATTCGAACTGGCCGAAGAAGGGTTTATCGGTCTGACCATGAGGAAGGGCAGCGATAATGCCGCCTTTTTTTCAGCCAATTCTATACAAAAATCCAAATCCTTTCCAAACACCGAAGATGGCAAGAGAGCTGAAACCAACTATCGCCTGGGCACACAGCTCCCCTACATGTTCATTATCAACCGCCTGGCCCATTACCTCAAGGTCATTCAGCGTGAGAGCATCGGAACATGGAAGGAACGTGTGGATCTCCAACGGGAACTGGATAAATGGATACGCCAGTATGTGGTGGATATGGACAACCCGCTACCCGGTGTCCGCAGCCGAAGACCTCTGCGCAAGGCAGAGATAACCGTTGATGAAGTCCCGGGCGAACCAGGATGGTATAAAGTGGGGCTGAGCGTACAACCTCATTTTAAATACATGGGAGCGTCATTTACGCTTTCACTCGTAGGAAAATTGGAAAAAGAATAACATTTTAACAAAGGAGAATTAGACGTTATGCCAATGACATCACACATGGAAATCACAGGCAACACCCAGGGAAAAATGGACGGTTCATGCGACATGCAAGGCCGAGAGAACACCATTCTCGTTTATGCCATGGAGCACAACATTCACATTCCCAGGGATCCTCAATCCGGACTTCCAAGCGGCAAAAGAATTCACGGTCCCATGATCATTGAAAAAGAAATCGATAAATCGTCTCCCATGATCTATCAGGCTCTTTGCACCGGTGAACAACTGAGTGAAGTGTCCATCAAGAAATACCGCATTGATCCCACAGGTGCTGAAGAACATTATTTCACCATCACCCTTGAGGATGCCATCATCGTGGAAGCTCAACCGTATATGCCCTTGGCTTTCCTATCTGAAAATGAGTCATACAGACACATGGAAAAAATCTCCTTCACCTATTCCAAAATTAAATGGAAACATGAAGTGGATAACAAAGAATCAGAAGATTCATGGAAAATTCCTGTTTGATGGGGAAAAGGGACATAACGTATGAGAGAAAAGAGGCTCTTTGAACGTATCCGGGAATGGTCTTACAATTCCGGAAAACGGCACCGTGTAAATTCCGGAGATCACATCATATCCGTGGTGGATCACCTGAAGAAGCTATTAAACTCCAGACAGGGAACCACCCTCATGGACATTGGCTTCGGCATGCCGGATTTTACAAGCCTAAGGGCCACTTTTCCTGATTCGGTCAGGGATATAGAACGCTCCATTGCCCAGACCATTGAACGTTATGAACCGAGGCTCAACCAGGTGGGTGTGCTTTTTGTGGATCAGGATGAACACCTGACATTGTTTTTCCAAATTCAGGCCACCCTGATATCCGAGACGGAACCACTCAACATCTATCTGGAAAGCACCTTGGACGCGGGGGGTAAAATGGCCGTCCGGGGATAGCCTGTACTTCAGGCCTGTTTAAAAACAGGGCTGTTTAAGAGAATATGTGTTGGCGCACATATTCTCTTTTTATTCAATCAGTCCATCATCGCACGTTTTTTGTACACAGGCCTTTAGTACAGGCAACTTCGGTCGCCCGAAAAGTCAGGTTATTCATTGTACAGGTGATTTAAAAAAAATCAAGCAATTTTAGATTTTCAAAAAGACGAAAATCTAAAATGGAAAAGCCTGGCGGCTTTTTTGATGTGGATAGTTGATATAAGGAAAAAGCAGAGGGAGCAGACATGACACCCGACGATAAAAAGAAATGCGTAGAAGTCTGGGCAATGTTCACCAATGAAAAAACTAAGCCGGAAGATTGGAATGAAGACGCTGCAAATACCTTGGCTATTATGGTTGCAGAAATTAGAAAATGTTCAAAAGCAATGAATTTTGTCCCAAGACCCAGTGGATCAAGGCCGGGTTATGGTTGGATCGTCAAATACGCATATAAAATTCTAAAAGAAAGATATTCTTCTAAACAACCTCTATTATATGAAGTCTGTATCAGAGCTTCCTATAGCCATAAAAGAGCTGTCAACATTGCTCTACAAATGGGGGAATAAATGAAACCCATACTGCTTTTATTCTTTATGATAACATATTTTCTTTCTGTCAGTGCATTTTGTGATGATATGTCTGATTACAGATATAACCCCTTTCAGTTTGTCTACCCTGAATACAATTACAAAGCAGATAGCTTAAAAATAAAGAAGAAGACGGCTTCTTTGGATAATCAAACCAAGGTGAACTTCTTTGGATTATCCGCTTATGTTCCATCAGAATATGCTGTGACCGTAAATGACGAAAGCCCGGACAAGGTTGTTATAAAATCAGGGAAAAATGTTATTGTCATGACTAAGGAAAAAGAACTTAGATCCGGATGCATTGATGAGCAAGTTGCTTCACGTAATAAAGATTTCTGTTCTGCATTTAGCTCAACAAAGGATCTTAGCTATAAACTTTTTACATTAACTGCTGATGATATAAATAAATCAGATACACCGCCATCCGTTGGAGTATTATGGATCATTCATCAAAAAGGTTTTTTATTCGAAAACACAAAAGACATTCATATTTACGAAGGGGATAAGTTTACGGCATTCGTTCAGGTTCGAAAAGATATTAAAGAGCATGGTATTGCAAAAGATATCGATTTATTTCATGAAAAAACGCTACCTGATCATATATCCATTGGAACAACTATAACGGATGATAAATTCTTAAATAATTTTTTGGAAACACTCGAATAATTTTAGATTTTCAAAAAGACGAAAATCTAAAATGGAAAAGCCTGGCGGCTTTTTTGATGTGGGTATTTGATATAAGGAAAAATCAGAGGGAGCAGACATGACACTCGATGATAAAAAGAAATGCGCTGAAGTCTGGGAAATGATGTCAGGAGAAAAAACAAATCCGGATCAATGGACGGAGAGCGCCGGGAATGCTTTAGCCAAAATGGTTGCTTCAATTATCTCATGTTCAAGGGCTATGAGTTATGTTCCAAAGCCTTCTGGTTCCAGACCAGGTTATAGTTGGCTTGTTAAGCAAGTATTTAATATTTTTAAACAACGGTTTGGCATGAACAAAAGTTTGATATTTAAATCATGCGCAGAAGTCCGATTGTGGCAATGGAAGAGCGTTATAACCACCCAAATTAATTAATAATACATGGAACTCGAAGGTATGAAAAAACCAATTTTTCTTATCGCACAGTTATTGTTGATTACCGGCTGTCTTACAGCTGGTTATGATTTTTCAGAATATCGGAATTCTCCGTTTCAGTGGGTTTATCCGGAATATTTTTATAAAGCGATCATAATCGATGTTGAAAAATCAAACCCCGATGAAACGTTCTCAAAAATCGAGTTTTTTGGCTTGTCAGCTTATGCCCCTGATAATTTTAAAAAAACAGAGAATCAAACAAACGAAAACACATTATCATTCAAGTCCGATTCTTCAGAACTTTTTGTAGTTTCATTGGAAACCGGAGATGTTTTAATGGGTACTGAGGGTTCCAGACAAAGAGAAAAAGATTATTATTCAGCTTTCAGTTCTGTCAAGGAGTGGTACCGGAAAATGTATAGTTTAACTCCTGACATAATAACCGAAACAACTCCCATAGGAGATTTGTGGCTGATTCACGCCAAGGGTATGTATTTTGATGATACAAATAAAATTGAAATTTACAAGGGCGATTCCTTTGTTGCTTATGTCAAATACTTTAAAAAGGACAACCTTTATTTAAATATGGAAATGGCTATATTCCATAATAAACTTCCGGACAAAAAATTTGTAAAGGTCGCGTTTCGAACGTCTAAGATAAATGCAAAAGCATTTTTAGAAACCCTGGAATAATTTTAGATTTTCAAAAAGACGAAAATCTAAAATGAAAAAGCCTGGCGGCTTTTTTGATGTGGATAGTTGATATAAGGAAAAATCAGAGGGAGCAGGCATGACACTCGACGATAAAAAGAAATGCGTAGAAGTCTGGGCCATGTTCACCAATGAAAAAACTAAGCCGGAAGATTGGAATGAAGACGCTGCAAATGCATTGGCTATTATGGTTGCAGAAATTAGAAAATGTTCAAAAGCAATGGATTTCGTCCCAAGGCCCAGTGGATCAAGGCCGGGTTATGGTTGGATCGTCAAATACGCCTATAAGGTTCTGAAAGAAAGATACTCTTCTAAACAACCGCGTCTTTACGAAGCATGTATCAAAGCGTCATACGGGCTTAAAAGTGATGTTATCATCGCTCTTAATATGGGAGGATAAAATGAAACTCATACCCTTATTTATTACATTCTTGATATCTTTCCATGCTAATGCTGCATTTTGTGATGATATGTCAGATTACAGATATAACCCATTTCAATTTATTTATTCTGAATACAATTACAAAGCAGATAAAATCAAAATATCCAAAATTCAAACTGCGCCGGAAGGCCTAACAAAAGTAAATTTCTTTGGCTTATCTGCGTTTGTTCCCGCTCAATATGTAAAAACCATAGATGAAAACAATCCAAATCGGGTCATATTTAAATCTGATAACAATATTTTTTTTATTGAGCGTGAAAAAGAACTTCGATCCGGATGCATTGATGAGCAAGTTGCTTCTCGTAATAAAGATTTCTGTTCTGCTTTCAATTCGACAAAGGACCTATTCTATAAATTTTTTACATTGACCGCAGATGATCTTAAAAAAAGTAAAGAACCACCATCCGTTGGCGTATTATGGATCATTCATCAAAAAGGGTTTTTATTTGAAAACACAAAAGACATTCATATTTATGAAGGAGATAAGTTTACGGCATTCGTTCAGGTTCGAAAAGATAATAACGAAAGCAGTATAGAAAAAGATATCACTCTGTTTCATGACAAATTAAGCCCTGATCATTTATCCATGGGGACAAATATCAAAGATGATAAATTCTTAAATAATTTTTTGGAGACACTGGAATAATTTTAGATTTTCAAAAAGACGAAAATCTAAAATGGAAAAGCCTGGCGGCTTTTTTGAGGCGAGTATTATAAACAAAGCAAAAAAGGGGATAGACATGACACTCGACGAAAAAAAGAAATGTGCCGAAGTCTGGGAAATGGTTTCCGGTGAAAAAACAAATGCGAAGCAGTGGTGCGAAGCAGCAGGTGATGCATTGTCTGAAATGATGGCATCGATGAGAGCTTGTTCGAAGGCAATGAAACATGTTCCAAGACCAAGTGGTTCGCGCCCTGGTTATGGTTGGATTGTAAATTATGTATATCAGGTTCTTAAACAACGTTACGGAATGAATAAATCACAAATTTTTCAAGGATGTTTCAATGTCAGTTATTCAAACTGGAGGTCACATATTACAATTACATTGGGTAGCTGTAATTAAAATTGAAACAAAAGGAGGACATGTGTAATGAGATTAATTCCAATTGCAATCATTTCAGGTTTAATTCTGGGGCTTGCGCCCTATTCAATTGCAAATGAGACTCCGAATCTATCTGAATACAGATATAATATTTTCCAATGGGTATATCCTGAATATTATTTCAAGGCTGAACAGGTTTCGATCAAAAAGGAAGGTATGAAAAAAGAAGCTGGGCATGCAATTACTTTTTTTGGATTATCTGCCTGTATTCCGGACGAATATACAGAGCCAAATCAAATCTCAAAAAACTCCGTGACATATAGGACCTCCGGTAAAAAGACAGGCCTTGCTATTTCTATCGATGATGAAACAAAATTACTTTGTTCCGATATAGCTAAATCAAGGGAAAAAGATTTTTGTTCATCCTTCAATTCTGCAAAAGAATATTACCATAAACTATTTTCGCTCACTCCGGACAGCATTGATGAAACAACGAGCACGGGAGACATGCTGTTAATCCATGCTAAAGGGATATTTTTTGAACATATAAAAAAAATCAAAATATATAATGGTAAGTCCTTTACAGCGTATGCCAGAGAATTTGATGACCATAGCACTCCATTGAAACAGGAGCTCATTATTTTCCATAAACGTTTACCGGAACATAAATACATCGTCGTTGGTTTTTCGGCATCGGATATAAATGTCGAAACATTTTTGAAAACATTGTCTCCAACCATATGAAACGCAGAATTTGGGACAAAAGACTTTTTTGAGTAACTTCTATTAACATTTAAACGTTTTAACCATGTCATACGACAGCAAAAAATAAATACGCTGAAATCTCGAAATTGGGGTCGGGAGGGGGAACAGAGTATCGATGCTTGGTGAAAATGAAAGAAAAAGATTAATAATACTTATGATGCTATTCGGATTCCCTTACAGTGCGTTCAGACATACCCAGACAATTGATTATTCGGATTATCGTTCCTTTCCCTTTCAATGGGTATATCCCGAACATTTTTACAAAGCGGATGTTCTTCCGGTTCAACACGATTCCGGTCCCCATAAAGGTTTTGTCACCATTCATTTTTTCGGCCTGTCGGCTAAAGTCCCGTCCGAATACGAGCGAACCGGAAAAAACGCCGATGAGTCGACGATCATTTTCAAATCAAACCGATCAAAGGGCAGCATCTTCTGCCTTTCCCTCAACAACGAATCGGCTATCCTTGGCACTGACTTTGACCGCAAAAGAAACCAGGATTACTATTCTTCTTTTTCATCGGCCGAAGAGTTTTACACCAAAACTTTTACATTGACGCCGGACATCATTGATGAAAACACGTTTACAGGTGACCTGTGGATGATTCATTCAAAGGCCAAATTTTTTGAAAAAACGGATTCCATCAAAATATATATAAATGATCAATTCAAGGTATTTGTCAGTAAATACAAACCTGACAATCCCTATCTTGACAATGAGATCGTCATTTTTCATAAAAATTTACCCGAGCATACATACCTGACAGCAGGTTTTAAAAATATAGACTTCACCGTCAGACAGTTCATCGAAACCCTGGCGCCGGATACATAAGCCTTTGTGACCTTCAGTTACCGCAGGGAACAGGTGGTGAAAAAAAAGAAATTTAACCACGAAGGACACGAAGAGCACGAAGAAAAGCATGAATATGTTAGCAACTTACATTTTAGGTTCTTCAGTGAGGACAGAAAGCGGGTGGTCAACAGTAAAACATAGCGCCATGAGTCAAAGGACAGTAGTTCGTAAAAGACAACAAAACAGCAACATCTTAAACCTTTTACCCCTTCGTGCTCTTCGTGTTCTTCAGTGACCGATAGGGAACGGGTGGTGAACAAAAAAACATCGAACCATGAATTAAAGTAAGGTTTTAGAAATCAAACCATAAACATTTTACCCCTTCGTGCTCTTCGTGTCCTTCAGTGACCGCAGGGAACGGGTGGTGAATAAAAAAAAGTTTTGAAACGATGTTAAACAAATATTATTTACAGGAGCTTCAACGACTGCGGGATATTGCAGCGGAATTTGCCAGGGAAAATCCCGCCATTGCGCCCATGCTCGAAGAGCCTTCGGCCGATCCGGATGTGGAGCGTCTGCTTGAAGGCGTGGCATTCCTCACAGGGTCCCTGCGCGAGAAGCTGGACGATGAATTCCCTGAAATCATCCATGACCTGCTTCGCCAGATCTGGCCCCAGTATCTGCGGCCCCAGCCCGCAGCCACCCTCATCGCGTTTACACCCGAAGAAAAAATCAGCCAGACGATCTGCATACCCGAGGGCGTCTATGTTGAGTCGGTACCGGTGGACGGAACCGTCTGCAAATTCAGAATAAGCTCGGATGTGGACCTTCACCCCATGAGCATCCAAAGCGTGGACTACGAAGAACCGCCGGGCAAGAACCCCCTGATCCGGGTGTCATTCAGACTCAATGGATGTCATGTGACCCGGTTCAAACCCAAACGGCTCAGTGTCCATCTTGGCGGAAATTACAAGGATGCATCCGACCTCTATCTTAGGCTGAACCGGGGGCTCAAGGAAATCCGTATCCAGGCCCAGGGAGAAGAGACATACTGCCGCCTGGGGCCCGAGCATCTTCAACCCATGGGTTTTTCCCCGCAAGAAGCCCTGATGCCCTGGCCCACAAACTCATTTGAAGGCTACAGGCTCATTCAGGAATACTTTATAATGCCGGAAAAATTTCTTTTTGTTGACATCACCGGCTGGGATCACTGGCACCCCAAGAAAGAAACCTGTGATTTTCATATTGAGTTTATTCTCACGGACCAGGGAAATGGTGAACCTAAACCCGGAATGAAAAGCTTTGTGCTGGCAACGACAACAGCCGTCAATATTTTTCCCCACGAAGCCGTGCCTGTGACCATCGATCACAGGAAAACAGAATATCCGGTTCGTCCGGCCGGAGATGGACTGGACAAATACCAGATATTTACCATTGATAAGGTCTCCGGCTTTGTTCATGGAACGAGCAACCCCGTTGATTTAAAGCCCTTTCACAGTTTTTCAGCCAGAGATTATGCCTATGTCTACCATGAAAATGTGAAAAAAAATCCCATCAGGGAGAGCGTTGATTTTTCAATCTCCCTGGCTTATCAGCCCGGCAAAGGCATTCCTGAACTGAAAAACCTTTCCTTTGATATTTTCTGTTCAAACGGTTTTTTGCCCGAGGCCCTGCGTGAAGGGGATATCTGCACACCCACACCCAAAACCCTCGAATCCGTTACATTGAAGAACATTCGAAAACCAACGGTGGCAGCACTTCCGCCCCTTGGATCTGAAAACCTGTGGCGGCTGACATCCCTGATGACCTTGAACCATCTGTCCCTGACCCGGGCCGAAAATCTGAGAACCCTGTTGAAACTCTTTCTTATGGAAGGACACCGGGACAGAAAAAACAATCTGATCAACGAGAGGAGAATCAAGGGCATCCTGGATTTAAAAACAAAACCCGTGGACCGCCTGGTTCGGGGGACCATGATCCGAGGGTTGGATATCCGTATGACCCTAAGCCAAAGCCATTTTGCAGGCCCGGGAGATGTTTACCTGTTTGGATCTATGCTTGACCGTTTTCTGGCCATGTACGCATCCATCAACACATTCACACGATTGACCATCAAAGAGACCGACAGCGGAGAGACATGGACATGGCCGGAACGTATGGGCGACCAACCCCTGATGTAAAAACAGAACTTTTAAACACAGGGCCTTCATTTTCATTTTTCCAGGTTCTGCGCCTTTTGAAAACCCTCTGTGCTGAGCAGGGTCTAAACGGAAACGAACCGGTCATCCCGGCTCACCTTATTAAAATAAGACCCAATCTATCCTTGTCCTTTCCCTCATCCGGCATTGCCTCGGTCGAACAATCGAAAAACGGAAACTTCACGGTAACGGCAAACATGCTGGGACTATACGGGACCGGCTCTCCCCTTCCCACATTTTACACCGAAGACCTTATGGACGATGAGGGCGACGATGAAAACACGGTCCGGAATGTGCTCGATGTCATCAACCACCGGCTTTATGAACTTCTTTTTTCCGTCTGGTCCAAGTACCGCAGCATGGTCAACGTCCTGGAAGAGCTGGACACAACAAGCCTCAACCGTCTTTTCAGCCTGATCGGCCTGGATGAGGAAATCCTTAAAAGGGAATTTGAAGCCCCCGAGCAATTGCTCCGTTATACCGGACTGTTTGCCATGAAATCTCGCTCTGCCAAAGGCCTTGAAACCCTGATCTCCGATTCATTCGGGGGGATCCTTGTGCATGTGATCCAGATGGTTGAACGAAAATCCCGAATCCCCGAGGACCAGATATGCCGACTGGGTCAGAATATCAGCCTGGGTGTCACCTCAAATCTGGGCCGGGAATTTTTAACTCGAAACGGCGCCTTTCGAATTGAAATCGGCCCCCTTTCACAAAAAAATTACCGCCGTTTTGTCCCCGGCAGCTCTGATTTTAAGCGGTTGTCATCCTTGACCGGACTTTATATGAATCAGCCCCTGTCATACGATGTGGAGCTTATCATGGATAAAAAAGAAAAACCCCTGACCCTCTGCCTGGGCGGAAAACAAAATTCAAGCCTGGGACTGGATACCTGGGTCTATTCTGATGAAGGACCCGAGGAATACCGTACACGCTTTTCCCCGGACACAAAGGCGGCATAAAAGAATTTTACCCCTTCGTGCTCTTCGTGTCCTTCAGTGACCGATAGAGAACGGGTGGTGAATAAAAAAACAAAAAAGATTTTTACCACGAAGGACACGAAGAGCACGAAGAAAAGCATTAATAAATGAGCAATAGGCCCTTTGAGTTCTTCAGTCACTGCAAGGAACGAGTGGTGATTATAAACGAAAAAACAATACCTGTTTGGCAACCTTTTAAAAGGTTGGCCCCCGGCAGGGATAAACATTTTACCCCTTCGTGCTCTTCGTGTCCTTCAGTGACCGATAGGGAACGGGTGGTGAACAAAAAAACAAAAAAGATTTTAACCACGAAGGACACGAAGAGCACGAAGAAAAACATAAATAATTTTAATGAAGAATAATTGAACCATGGACTTTGACGATTTATCAAATTCAGTTATCGGATGTGCCATCAATGTGCATAGGGACTTAGGGCCAGGCTTACTGGAATCATCCTATGAACAGTGCCTTGCCCATGAACTGTCACTCAATGGTATCGTATTTAAACGCCAACATCCAATGCCCATAACATATAAAGGTATCAAACTTGACTGCGGTTACAAGGTTGATTTGCTGGTGAATGATTCCCTCATCATCGAGCTTAAAAGTGTAGAGAAAATTAAAAATATTCATCGGGCACAATTATTGACCTACATGAAATTAGCAGCCGTAAAAACAGGCTTATTAATGAACTTCAACGTCGTAAAAATTAAAGATGGAATCAAACGGATGGTACTATAAAAACACCCCCTTCGTGCTCTTCGTGTCCTTCAGTGACCGATAGGGAACGGGTGGTGAATAAAAAAACAAAAAATATTTTAACCACGAAGGACACGAAGAGCACGAAGAAAAGCATTAATAAATGAGCAACATGCCCTTTGAGTTCTTCGGTGACCGCAGGGAACGGGTGGTGAACAAAAAAACAAAAAGAATTTTAACCACGAAGGACACGAAGAGCACGAAGAAAAGCATTAATAAATGAGTGACAGGCCCTTTGAGTTCTTCAGTGACCACAGGGAACGGGTGGTAAACAAAAACAATAAAGGATCAGCATGATAACAGTTGGAATTAAAGCCTTACTTGGGCGATTGAATGATTTTTGCAGAGCAAAGCTGGAAGCGGCCGCAGGCATGTGTGTGGCCCGGTCTCACTATGAAATTACAGTGGAACACGTGATATGGCAGATGATGGACGACACCCATTCGGATTTTTCCTTGATCCTTGCCCACTACGGCATCAGCGTGTCAGGTTTAAGGGAGCAGTTGAACCGAAGCCTGGAAGATTTCCCCACGGGAAACAGCACCAAACCCGTCTTTTCTCCAAGGCTCATCGAATGGTACCAGGAAGCCCAGCTATCCGGCTCCGTTGAACTGGGAGAAACAAAAATCCGATCCGGAGTCTTGCTGCTGGCCTGCCTCAACCGCACATCCCAGTTTGCACCCCAGGCCATGATCGAACTGCTCCAGGACATCAATCGTGAAGATCTGCTCAAACAATTCAGGGGCCTGATCAAAAACTCATGCGAAGAAACCGGCACACCCAAAGAGGCACGACCCGCGCAAACCGGGGAAAAAACATCCCTTGAAAAATACTGTGAGGACTTCACCCGAAAAGCCAGGGACGGCCACATTGACCCCGTATTCGGCCGGGATACGGAAATCCGCCAGGTGGTGGACATCTTTGCAAGAAGACGAAAGAACAACCCCATTGTGGTGGGGGAAGCCGGGGTCGGAAAAACCGCCATCGTAGAAGGACTCGCCTTACGGATCGTGGAAGGTGACGTACCGGATTTCCTGAAAAATGTCCGTCTGATGAGTCTGGACATGGGGCTTCTCCAGGCCGGAGCCGGAGTCAAAGGCGAATTTGAAAACCGCCTGAAAAAAGTCATCGAAGAAGTCAAAGCCTCTGAAATTCCCATCATCATGTTCATCGACGAAGCCCACACCATGATCGGTGCCGGAGCCTCAGCCGGAGGCAGCGACGCGGCAAACCTTCTCAAACCCGCACTGGCCCGTGGAGAACTTCGAACCATCGCCGCCACCACCTGGTCCGAATACAAAAAATACTTTGAAAAAGACGCAGCCCTGGCACGACGCTTCCAGCTGGTTTATCTGGACGAACCCTCCGAGGAATCAGCCACCCTGATCCTCAGGGGCCTGAAGAAAAAATATGAAACAGCCCACGGGGTCATCATCCGGGACGATGCGGTCATTGCCGCCTCCCAGATGTCCAGCCGTTATATATCAGGACGGTATCTTCCGGACAAAGCCATTGACCTCCTCGATACAAGCGCAGCCAGAATCAAGGTCCTCCTCACGGCAAAACCCGCAGTGGTTGAAAACATTGAACGCCGCCTCCAGGCCTTTAAAAGGGAAAAAGAGGCCCTGGAACGCGATGGTCTCTATGGCGTTCCGGTGGACAAAGAGCGGAATGATCAGATCCTCAATGACATCACGGATCTGGAAAAAGAGCACAAGACTCTCCATGCCCGCTGGACCCTTGAAAAAGAACTGGCCGGCAAACTGATCACTCTACGGGAAGAACTTTATCTGACACAGTTCCCCCCCCTAAATGGAGACGTTGCCCAGGAAGTTGCCACCATTGTCCAGGATAATTTAGGGACCGCAAAAGAAACGAAAAAGAAAAAAACAGGCCCTGAAAAAGGAAAAACCCCACAAGCAGATGCCCCTGAACAAAAAGCCCGAATAACCCGTTTAAACGACGACATCGCACAACTGACCCTGGAACTTGAAAAAATCCAGGGCAAAGACCCCCTGGTCCAGATCGAAGTCGGCCCCGATGTGGTCTCCAAAGTGGTGTCGGACTGGACCGGGATTCCCGTGGGTAAAATGATGCACGATGAAGCCCAAAGCATCATGGACATGGAACAAAGCCTGAAAAAACGCATCAAAGGACAAGATCGTGCCCTTTCAGAAATCTCACGCATCATCCGGGCCTCCAAAGCCGGACTGAAAGATCCCCGGCAACCCCTGGGCGTCTTCCTCCTGACCGGCCCCAGCGGCGTGGGCAAAACCGAAACCGGCCTTGCCATGGCAGAGCTTCTGTTTGGCGGTGAACGATTCACCGTGGCCGTGAACATGAGTGAGTTCCAGGAAAAACATACGGTAAGCCGACTGATCGGATCACCCCCCGGCTATGTGGGCTACGGCGAAGGCGGCATACTCACCGAAGCCATTCGACAGCGGCCCTATTCCGTGGTCCTTCTGGATGAGGCGGAAAAAGCCAACCACGATGTCATGAACCTTTTCTACCAGGTCTTTGACAAAGGGGTTCTGGCCGACGGTGAAGGACGGAATATCAATTTTAAAAATACCATCATCTTTATGACCAGTAATCTGGCCTCGGAACAGATCGCAGAATGTCTGGCCAGCAACCCTGACATCAGCCAGGAAGACCTGTCAGCAACAGTCAGGCCCATACTCAGCGGGCATTTCAAGCCATCCCTTTTGGCCCGGATGACCATTGTGCCCTATCAGCCCCTGGATGCTGCCATCATGCAGGATATTGTCCGCATGAAACTGAAACATGTGGTCGACCGGATGATGACCACCCATAAAGTCATCCTGGACATTGATCAAAGCGTTTCCAAGCAAATTGCAGACCGATGCCTTGAAGTTGAAACCGGAGCCCGGAACATCGACCATATCATGGACGGCACCATTCTCCCCTTACTGTCCCAGGAAATCCTAAGCTTCCTGGCCCAGGGAGACCTGCCCGAAAAACTCGATCTTTCCGTGTCCCCCGAGGGCCATTTCACCCTGGCCGCGTCACAAAAAAAGGCAACAAAGAAACACACAAAAAAGAAAAAATCACCCACCCCCAAAAAGGTGGGTTGAAAACCATTTTACCATGGAGGGCATGAACACCTTGAAGAAGTGAAAGCGCACCCGACCTCATGACCTCCATGGTAATTTTTAAAAACAATTTACTCTTCGTGTTCTTCTGTGACCACAGGGAATGGGTGGTGAATAATAAAAAAAGAATTTTAACCACGAAGGACACGAAGAGCACGAAGAAGAACATGAATTAGTTACAAAGAATAATGGGACTATGGAATTTGACAATTTATCAAATGTAGTTATTGGATGTGCCATCAATGTGCATAGGGACTTAGGGCCAGGCTTGCTGGAATCTGCCTATGAGCAGTGCCTTGCCCATGAATTATCACTCAATGGCATGGCATTTACACGCCAACATCCAATGCCCATAACATATAAGGGTATCAAACTTGACTGCGGCTACAAGGTTGATTTACTGGTGGCTTCTTCCCTTATCGTTGAGCTTAAAAGTGTAGAGAAACTAAAAAACATACACCAGGCACAATTATTGACGTACATGAAATTGGCATCCGTAAAAACAGGCTTATTAATGAATTTCAATGTCATAAAAATAAAAGACGGCATCAAACGGATGGTCTTATAACCTTCGTGCTCTTCGTGTCCTTCAGTGACCGCAGGGAATGGGTGGTGGATAAAAAAACAAAAAAGAGTTTAACCACGAAGGACACGAAGAGCACGAAGAAAAGCATTAATAAATGAGTAACATGCTCTTTGATGTCTTCAGTGAGCACAGCGAGCAGGTGGT
>Ga0180007_10001440_pt1 | contig 32486 bp, 25 predicted proteins | sample MM_PC_MetaG_FD_121122 | JGI IMG/M metagenome (GOLD analysis project Ga0180007, IMG submission 121122) | Groundwater microbial communities from the Aspo Hard Rock Laboratory (HRL) deep subsurface site, Sweden - MM_PC_MetaG | ecosystem: Environmental > Aquatic > Deep subsurface > Groundwater... | reverse complement strand
TAATGAAAAAATTTGAAAAAATTCCCGGCTCCTTTCGTGATCCGGATGGTTATGTTTTTTTAAATGAACAATCGATTTACCGCTGTATAAATAAAAATTATCAAGAAAATTATGAACAGCTAATCTCTTCCGGGCTTTATAAAAAACTTACTGAAGAAAAACTCCTGATTCCGCATCAAGAGATTGATCAGCCGCAGCTTTTACCCCAAGACGCGTTTAAAGTAATCCAGCCGGAGCTTATTCCTTTTATATCGTATCCTTATGAATGGTGCTTCAGTCAATTAAAGCAAGCCGCTCTGACTACTTTAAAAATCCAAAAAATCGCAATGCGCTTTGCGATGAGCTTAAAAGACTGCAGTGCCTATAATATCCAATTTAAACATAACCAGGCAATTTTAATTGATACTCTGTCTTTTGAAAAATATAATCCCAGCCAGCCCTGGCCGGCATACAAACAATTTTGCCAATATTTTCTCTCTCCCCTGGCTTTAATCAGCTGTAAAGATGTCCGTCTCAGTCAGCTGTTAAAAACATTTATTGATGGAATTCCGCTTGATCTGGCCAGCAGATTACTGCCCAAAAGCAGTTATTTAAATCTGGGGTTATTTTTACACATACACCTTCACGCGAAATTCCAAAAAAATGTCTCTAACAAAAAATTCCCTTCTTGCCTAAAGCCAAATCAATTAGGGCTAATGGGCATGCTTGAGCAATTGGAAACAACAATCAAAAAACTTAGATTTAAACCCAAAAGCAACCATTGGAACAACTACTATCAAAATAACTCCTACTCCAAAACAGCGTTTGCGCATAAGCAAGAAATCGTCAAAGAGTTTCTTGAGCAGATAAAACCGCGAACAATTTGGGATTTAGGAGCAAATAAAGGAATTTTCAGTTTACTGGCAAGTAAACAAAGTCACTGGGTTATTGCTTTGGACAGTGAACCTGAGCTTATTGAGCAAATTTTTCTTAACTGCCAAAAGACAGGTATTTCCAATATCCTGCCCCTGGTTTTGGACCTGAGCAATCCCAGCCCGGACATTGGCTGGGAAAATAAAGAGCGAATATCGCTGCTTAAGCGCGGCCCGGCGCAGACAATCATGGCCTTGGCTTTGATCCATCATTTAGCAATAAGCCATAATCTGCCGCTTGACAAAATCGCTGAGTTTTTCGCTGCTAACTGTACTTGGCTGATAATTGAATTTATCCCAAAAACCGACAGCCAGTCCCAAAAACTACTCAGGAATCGAAAAGACATATTTACAGACTACAATAAAATTAATTTTGAAAAAACTTTTTCTGATTTTCTTAAAATTCATTCGCAAACAGATATAAAAGACACAGAACGAACTATTTATCTGATGGAAAAACTAAAATAATAATTAAAATCCGGTCTCAGGAAATCGCGGACAGATAAGAATAACCGGTTATTGAATAATCTAAATTTCCCGCTTCAGCTAAATAAAAAGTTCTGGAAGGGCAGAAAGATCAAATGAACAAGCTAAACAGCAAAGATAAACTCAGCATCGCGCTATCCACATCCTGTTTTTTGGGGTTAACTGTTTTTTTATTTACCCCGCTGAATGTCTATTTAACAAACCTGGATAATTTTAATTTTTATACAAATGCCTGGGTATTATTAATTCACTCCTTGACTATCTCCGGATTATTTATCGCGATTAGCAGTTTAATCCTCATTTCGCGAAAAGCCTCAAAATTCAAAAACCTGATCGCGATTTTATTTACCCTGGCTTTTTTTATATGGTTTTTTGGTAATATTCTTGTTTGGGATTACGGCTTATTTTGCGGCATACCAATTCATTGGAATGATTATAATTACCGGGGAATTATCGATTTAGTAATTTATATCTTTTTACTAATCTTATTAATTTTTAAAAAAGATTCCGTCTACACACTGGCAAAAAAAACAAGCATTTTCCTTATTATCATCCAGCTAATTTCTCTCGCTCTGCTGGCATTTACAAACAAACAAAAAGTTTCTGACAATATTTCCCAAAAGCTCGATTACAGCCAGCAATTTACATTTTCAAAAAATAAAAATATTATTATCCTTGTTCTGGATACATTCCAAACTGATTTCTTTCAGGAGATTATCAGTCAAGATGAATTTGATAAAAAAATATTTAATGACTTTACTTATTTTCGTAATGCGACCAGTGGATTCCCGCATACCGCGTTTTCCACCCCTTTGATCCTGACCAGCAAGTTCTATGATAATTCCCAACCAAAAAAAACATTCTTAAAAAACGCATTTACCTCCGATTCCAGCATCTCAAAAATTTTAAAAGAAAATGGTTTTTTTGCTGACATATATCCGGATAATCTTTTTTACTGCGATAATCAAACAATATCAAACTACCAACAACCGCTTGAATACCATCAAAATAAACCGGTTAAATTATTACGCAACAAAGATATTTTATTTGATTATATCCAGCTAGCAGACATTACTCTTTTTAGAATCTGCCCGCATTTTCTCAAAAAGCATATTTATGCCAATCGTTCTTGGTTTTTAAAACGAATTTTAACCCTTAAAAAAATTAATTATTTTTTCAGTAAAAACAAAAATGAGCAGGATTTTAAAAACAATCCAACTACCGCGAAACCAAAGCTTTTCTCAGATAACTCTTTAAATGACAGCAATGTAAAATTTATCAATGAATTATCCGCGAAAATAAATGTTCAATACGAAAAACCCGCGTTTAAATATTATCACTTGGGAGGAATGCATCCGCCGATTTATCTGGATGAAAATCTAAACTATCATCCCAAAGCGCTTGCTTTGACTCGCGAGTCATGTCTTGCCAATGCTAAGGCACTGCTTAAGCTTACCGGGATGTTTATTGATATTTTAAAAAAACAGGGCATTTACGATAATTCGCTGATTTTAATAATTGGTGATCACGGGACATATAATATCCAGGTTAATCTCAAGGTCAGTGGATATAAAGAAACAAGCAATCCGCCACCCCTCAATGACTTAAATATTGGTTCAGGGCTACCCCTGATTCTGGTTAAACCGTTTAAGTCCCAGACTGATTTTAATATTTCCGACGTGCCGGTGTCTCTGGCAAATATCGGAGCAACGATATTTGATCAATTAAATATTCCCCAGGAAAACCAAACTGAAAAGTCGATGTTCAAAATCGACAAAGACGACAAAACCAGCCGGCGGGTTTTTAACCACAAATGGGCAAAAGAAGAACACACTTCGAAATATTTGCCAGTGATGACAGAATACACAATTTCCGGATTCAGCTGGCTGAGCAGTTCCTGGAAGTTGAAGAAAAAAATAACAGGCGTGAATAAATAATCCAAAATTAAAGCGTTTAGGAATCAGTTTATTTTCTCGAATTTCCGGGCAAGGCTCCTGGAACTTTTGAACAAAAAAGTTATTTTGCTTTTTATAATTTTCGATAGGTAGCAGCAATCTGGTTTATGATCTCAGCAGGAATATTAACTTCTTGAGCATACTTTTGCCATTTTGATACTGCAGCTTCAACCTGAGCAATAATTGTTTCCGCTGTTCCTTTTTTCATTGATGAGTTATCGGCAAACGCGATAAAATCATTTTTATTAAACTTATCCCGCTTACCGTTCATCGACATTTGATGCATCCCTGTCCAAACTCCAGACGGATTATAACTATAAATAAGATCAAATGCCGGAGAAAGTTTCCACTGCCCGGCTTTATTCATTAAAAACGCGATATTTTTCACATGATCATCTTGATTTCTTGCCAGGATATTAAATACTGTCCTTCTAAACTGCTCTTCAATTTCAAGCATCGGCAATTTTAATTTTCGCATAACCTGAATAGCTTGTTCATAGGAATAAGCTCCTGCCTGATTAAAATCATAATGCGCCAGCGCGGCTAAAGACTGCATATGTATTTTTTCTCCGTTTTCCGTACGATCAAACCTTTTTGTCATAAAATGGCTTCTTCCGTTTTCCTCTAATAATCGAGATTCACTCATTTGAATACCCGCAGCTAATGCCATTTTATAATAAGCATATTCAATAAGACCAAAACCTTTTGTATACTCAATCTGGTTATCAATATTTCCCGCTACCCCGTCAAATTTTAATATCCAATAAGAAAATCCTGGTTCAGCGATAATCTGCCCTGATCTGATTTCATGCGTTTGGGGATTCCAGGCAATAACTGCTTTTGCTCTGGCACCTCCTGCCGAAGTCCCTACTTTTAAAATATCCTGCAAAGCTTTTTTTCTGGTTGAAATTGAAAATGAACTTTTAAACGCGCTGCGTTTTGAAAGAATTTCGCTGGCCAGTTCCAGTAAAGACTCAAGGTTAATATCTCTTAATGTACTATTTTTCGGCCCATGCGCCGGCTTAAATTCAAGAGCTCCCATACCCCGTTTTCCGATATAACAAAGACGCTCCACAGGGTTAAAACTTTTCGGGGATTTGCCTTCTTTTGCCAGCCAGGCATCAATTAAAGCATTCCCAAATTTATCCGGCAAAGAATCAGCGAGTAAACCAGGAAGCCCGTGAAATGTATTTAAGTCTAATTCCGGAAAAGCATAAATCTGAGCAGAAAGCGGCATGGTGATCGGCGAAATCTCAATATTGCTTTTTATAAACATGGGATCATATTCGAAATTAGCAATGCTCTTTTTATCATCCCAGACCACCCCCCCAATTCTCCTTCCCCAAAGAATTACTTCAGCAAAACTCATTGCTTGACCTCCCACGACCAATCATCTTGCTTATTATCTTTTGATTTGGAAAAAGCTCTTTGCCTGGCTTTGCCTTTCAGCTTTATTTGCTGCAGCGGGCTGCTCGGCAATTCAGGAACAAGGGATTCTATATTCTTAACCAGATTTAAGGCTCTTAAGATGCGAATCAATTTATCCACCTGAATAGAAACGCCTGCTTCAGCCCGCTGAATAGTTGGCTTAGAAACACCTGACTCAAAAGCTAATACTTTTTGAGTCATATTCCTGTTCAGCCGATTCCTGGCAATTCTTAATCCCATTTCCTTTAAAATCGCCTTGTCTGACATTTCATTTAAAATCATCACAACACCTCATATTTGATGTTTAAATATTTATCTACACTTATAATATATCATATTTGATGCTTAATGTCAACAGTATCAAGATACTCTCAAAGCATCATATTTAATGTTTTAAACGCATATATAAGCATAATACATCATATGTGATGCATTATTGTTTTAAAAAAGGGAGAGCTTTTACAAGATAAGATCCGGAGTTTTAAAAGTTAAATTAGACGAATTCTACAACCAGCTTTGTTATTTTGACAGTACCTCGCCTAATATTCTAGTTAAATCCTCGATTCTAAAAGGCTTCTCTACTACAGCTTGAAATCCATAATCCGGAAAATTTGCCATAATAGTATCATTCGCGTATCCGCTTGAAACAATAGCCTTTACACTGGAATCAATTTTTAATAATTCTTTGATAACCTCTTTGCCTCCCTTGCCGCCCTTAATCGTCAAATCAAGAATAACCGCATCAAATTTAGTTCCTTGATTCATATTATCTGTATACATTTTTACAGCTTGCTCCCCGTCTTCCGCGAATTCAACTTCATAGCCAACCGCTTTAAGCAACAAGCCAAAAATATTACGTACTTGTTCTTCATCATCCATTACTAGAATTCTCCCTTTACCCATTACAATTCCCCCCCCAGCTTGTTCTAATCGATTTTTATTAATAACTGCCGGCAAATAAACATCAAAAGTCGTGCCTTTGCCAAGTGTAGAATCAACCAAAATATAACCATTATGTTTTTTTATTATTGAAAAAACACTGGCTAAACCTAAGCCATTTCCCGTAAGTTTCGTAGTGAAAAACGGATCGAATATTTTTTGTAAATTTTCTAAAGAAATACCGGAACCCTCATCTCTTATAGAGATTACCACATATAAGCCCTCTTTTAAAATTTCAAGGATTTTTTTTTCAAGCAAAAGATTTTTCGCGCTAACATATATCATACCGCCTTCAGACATTGCCTGTGCCGCGTTAATGACCAGATTATTTATAACCTGTCTAATCTGTCCCGTATCAATTTCCACTAGCCAAAGATCATCTGGAATACTATACGCTGCTTTACAGTTTGTCGCTCTTAAAGTAAATTCCACTACTTTTTGCAGCATGTCGTTAATTTTAAACACCTGCTTAACCGGCGCGCCTCCTTTGGAAAATACCAACATTTGTTTTGTAATCTGCCTGGCTTCAAATGAAGCTTTATCCGCTTCGTCTAAAAGATCAAACAGTTCTTTGTCCTTATCCGCGTCAACCTTTAATTTAGCAATCGACAAGTTGCCTACAATAGCAGTCAGAATATTATTAAAATCATGCGCGATACCTCCTGCTATAATTCCAACAGTCTCAAGCTTTTGAACCTTAGCAACCTCTAACCTTAATTTCTCTTCTTCAGTAACATCTTTTAACATCACCACTGTTCCGATAACATTATTATTCTTATCAAACATTGGAGAAATACTAGGCATTATACTCATTTCATCCCGCCCCTTTAACCAAAAAGTTTGCCCCTTTAAAAACTCCTGTTTAAGAGCTCTTGTAATAAAATCATCGCACAATTGGTTTGACTGCCGATCAATCAAACCAATTAAATCTCCAAATTTTCTTCCTCTAGCTTCGTTTTGTTTTATTCCGCATAGTTTTTCCGCTGTTTCATTTAATAAAATAATTATTCCGGAAATATCAGTTGTAATAACAGCGTCCGAGATAGATCGCAAGGTTACGGCAAGCTGTTCACTTTGAGCAATAATCACGTCTTGAAAGCACTTTAGTTCATCTTTCATATTGTTAAATGCCCTGCCCAAATCCGCGATTTCATCTTTTCCTGACTCTGAAGCAAAAACATCCCAAACACCTCGGGCAATCTTATCTGAGACCGCGGACAAATTTTTTATCGGCCTTACAATAGCATTTGTTAATATCGCTGAAGAACCGATGATAAGAACAATACCCAGCAAAGCGGCAAAAATTATATTTCTTCTTACAGTTGCCATAATCGCGAAAGTTTTACTGGTACTCTCCATAAAACAGATTGTCCAGTTTTGGCCTTTGTAATCTTTATATCCTTGAAGCTGTGAAAAAACGCAGACTTTCCTAATGTTAGAGGAGTCATTAAATTCAAATAAACTTGCATTGTCTTTTAAAATCCTGTCTCTCAGACTTTTCGGCTCCAGCTTATAAAGCAGCTTCTCTTGCTCACTATGAACTATATAATTCCCTTCTTTATCTAAAATAAAAATCCCATCTCCTTGTTTATCTACTTGGAATTTTCCAATTAAATCTTTAATTGTGTCTATGTGTAACTGTCCGGCCATTACCGCTTTAACCTTTCCCAGGTCGTCAAATATCGGAACACAGAACACTACAACCAAACGAAAAGGAGCAAGCACAGCATGCACTGGTGATACCGAAGAATGACCAGAAAGCGCTTCTTTAAACCATTCTTTCAGCTTCCATATACCTCTAAAATCATAGCTTGTAGATGCTAAAATCGTTCCCTCTGGATCCAACAAAGTTATATCTTCAAACAAACCATAGAAACTTTGTATTTTCTCCATCTCAAAAAGCTTTTCTTTAATTGAGCTGTTATTAGAAATAATAATCGGATTATTAGCTAAAGCTTTGGTTTGCGTAAACGCGGTAAAAACGGTTCTTTCCACATTCCTGCCAATTTCAGTAATTAATTCTATCTGCTTTTTTTCAACAATTTGTCTAATATTCTGTTTAACGCCAAAATAAATAAGTAACGACAGCGCCAAAAAAGGAATTAGCGCGACAATCAGAAACGATGATGAAATTTTAAAACCCAGTTTAATTTTCATGTATTATTCTAGTTTATATATTTGAGACCAAAATTTATTACGAATCTTCTGGTGATCTCTTAACTCACCCGCATCCCCTTCAACCTTTATGAATTCACATTTGTCCAAAACTTCCGGCGCGGGATAAAGCGATTTATTTTCAAGAATTTCCTTTAATGTATATTGGCTGGCAGCAATATTACAATTAGCATACCAAAGATAATTCACGATTTTCGCGCTTACTTTTGGATCTAGAACATAATTAATAAAAACCTCCGCTGTATATTTGTTCTTAGAATCCCGGGGGACAGCCAAAGTATCTACCCAGATATAGGCGCCTTCTTTGGGTATTATGTATTTCAAAGCGCTGTTCTGTTCCTTCGCGAACATTGCTTCGCCGCTATAAATATTTGCCGCCCAGAGCTCTCCTGAAACCAATTTGCTTCTTATTGTAATCGGATCCATATACCCTGCCAGTAATTCTTTTTGTTTTAACAGCAGCTTTCCCGCTTGGTTAAGCTTTTCCGTAGATGATTCGTTCGGGGAATAACCCAGAGAAGCCAATCCTACAGCGAAAACCTCATCAATATTATTAAGCATCGCGATCTTACCTTTTAATTCCGGATCCAACAAAAGATTCCAGCTTGTAACCTCTTGCTTTATGTATTTTGAATTGTAAGCTAATCCGGTTGTACCCCATAAATAAGGAATAGAAAACTTATTCTTATTATCATAATTAGGATTTCTATACTTGCGTTCGATATTCTTTAGATTAGGAATATTAGTCAAGTCAAGCTCAGCGAGCAGCCTCATTTCCTTAAGTTCCCGAATGCAGGCACCGGAAGCAACAATAATATCATACTTACCAGAATTAGACTGTACAGCAGAAAGCATTTCATCTTCATCTTTATAAGTTTCCAGATTAATCTTAACACCATATTTCTTTTCAAAGTCGCTTAATGTAGTTTTTCCAAAGTAATCTTCCCAGTTAAACACATTAAGTTCTTTGGATAACTTTTCGTCCTGAGCAAAAACATCTTTCAAAGCAAAATTCGCGACTAAAACAATCCCGATCATACCCGCAAGAATTATTTTCATAGCATTTATCCTTTTTATTTTCATTAAAATTCGACTCCAGCCCAAACAACAAATTCATAAATATTTTCTGTTGCCTCTTTTCCGGTATTCGCGTCCGCGTTCCAATACCTGGCTGCTTCAAGAGGATGAGACATCCCAAATTGAGCCCCGCAATAGAATATTTCATTCGGCCAATAATCAAAAATCAGGTTAACTTCATTAGCATAATTCTTGCGCGTAAAATCATAATCAATACCTCTATCAAGCCTGATATTAAAAAACTGCAGACGCAACTGTGTTGATGAATCAGGGGTACAGCCTAATTCTAATTTAATTACTTTTTCATTGGAATTAATAATCTGCCCCTGCCCGCCAACAATATTGCCTATATACCATTTACCATTATCCGTATCATCGAAAAATAACGGATCGAACGCTTCATTAGTATCGGTTGAATCCGCGTCATCCCCGGAGAAGTAAATATAGCTTGTCCCAATATAGGGAGCAAAACGGCAGGATTCAAATTTATAAGTAGCATCCATATGTCCGCCCCAAGCTTCTCGGTCCAATTTTCTATCAGTCAAAAGATTAGCCCTGTCAACACTGGTGCTTCCTAATTGCCTTACAATCTCACCATCAAGAGTAAGCCCGGAGATTGCCGGCACTTCATATAAAGCCTTAACACTTAAAGCCACTGTATCATTTTCCAGCTCGCTATTATCATCTTTGAAAAATGCTCCTATATCCCATTTTTCGTGATGCAGGTTAACTCCATAAAGTTCCCCTCCTCCAGTATACGCTGTAAGCGGCAGCTGGTCCTGATATTCAGGAGGTCCGGCATCGTAAGAACCCAGATACTGAGTCCAGTCATTATCAATAAACGCCGCGAAACAATCAACTGTGCCAAAATCGTTATTTAATGTTGCCCGAGCTCCGTCAAAAGATTTTAATGGCACTGACCACTGAGCCACTGTATCCGCGCGGCCATCACCGATAATAAAACCATCACCAATTACAATTTCCTGGCGCCCTAAGGTTAGATCAATATTAAAACTTCCAATATCACTAAAAGTTAAATTAGCCAGATCAACGTCCACCATGGTATTGTCTGTCGCTGTCCCATAAAAAAGGCTGTCATCTCCGGAAGTATTTGCGGAAACAATTCTAAAATCACCGCTAACTTCATCTGTGAATTGAGTTTTAGCTCCTAATTTCGCGATATTTTCAGCAAAAGCTACGGTATTGCCTTTAGTAAAATTAACTCCTTCCTGAGTATATCCCACAATATCTAAGGAACCGTAAAATTTAACTTTTGCCCCGCTAGCCAACGGGATTCCCTCTTTTGATAATTCTTCCTTTATTTCTACTTTTGTCTCTACCTTTGATGTTTCTTGTTCAAGCTTTAATTCTGATTTAAGATCCGCCGCGTCTCCTTCTGATATTACATTATTCTTAATCAATACATCTATTAGCGCCTCTACTTCACTAGCCTTCACACTATTAATAATTACTAGAGAACCAAAAATAATACATAAGCCTATAATAATATTCTTCATCCGCCCCCCTTGTTTTTGTTAATCACCCCTAACTATATCTACTTATACTATCATAACATATACTCATTTGTAAAATAGTAATTTTTTCAGTAAACACGCGGTGGATTGTAATTCAATTTTCCATATTATCCTCGATCTTTATATTACCAATAATAATCGCCCCATCCCCAATACTTACTTTTTTTCCAATTGATACCGTGCCTTCAATATACACATTATTTCCAATGGCAACATTTTGCGCTATAGCCACGCTATAAATTGTTTCCCATGCTTCAGCTTCGGCCTCTTGCCCAAGATATTCGGACTGGCGGTACCAATCAGGCCGCTGCTGAGTTTGGGTTCCCTTTACCGTCGCGCCTGTTCCAATTTTTACAGATCTAGCTATGTTTGTGCCAACTACACTGCTCAAAGCTCCGATATTAACATTACTGGATAACTGCGATTGCATAACCGCAGCTCCATAACCAAATTCGCACATCATATATTCTATTTTTTGGAGTGTTTCAGACTTGAAACTTTTTCGGTCACTTATATCAATGATTGTATTTACTGCCTGACCATTTTCATCAAACCCAAAAATCTTAATCCCTGTTAAACTGACCCCCTCATTAATAAACACCTGTCCTTTAACAAAAGAATTATCACTTTTAAACCCGCTTTTAATCGTTACTGGCGCTGTTTTACTATTTCCCTCAATACTCCCGCCCTTAATGCTTATATCCCCGCTTTAGTTGACATATTTAAGCATCGCATCTTCCACATTCGCTATTGCCTTCTTTGATAATTTTTCATAATTCACTTCTCTAATTTCACCACGCAAACAATGCGAATCATTGCCTAAAATACTGTTATAAATCTGGGTTCCATTCACATATACATTTTCGCCTAATATACTGTCAATAATTTATCCCTGTCCACTTTCCGCGTAAATTCTGGAATTCTTACCAATCATGACCTGACTTTCCCGACTTTTAATGATTGCATCTTGACCAACAACTACGTCAGATTCTATGATCAGCAAAGGTTGCTTATTTACCTCATGTTCAGACTTTTTGTCAACTCCAACCACACCGAGGATCTTTGAATTCTTACCTAGTTTAATCAACCCATTTAACACTGAAGAATTGATAGAAACTAAAGCAGCTTTGGAGATATAAACATTTTCATCCTGCTGTATATTATTATTGGTAAAATTATTAAAAAACATCTCAATCCTATCAATACTCAAAAACGGCGCTAAGTTATCCACTGCATAATACCGTGCTGCTGTAAACACCTCAGCCCCGAATGACACCTCTATAGAGAACATCATAATCAGACCTGAAATTATTAAAATACGATATGTTTTACTCCGGAAAAAAAAATAGTTTTTCATAACTTCTCTCTAGTATAAAATCTTTAAATAAAATTCATGATAAAGTGTATCCTATTTTTTTCAGCATTGCAAAAAAACAACAATCCCTAACTTATTTAATTACAAGCTATTATAAAAATGCCCTATTCAAGCAAACCCGACAAGCGCCCGACCTATCTTGCAAATAATAGTACAGTCAGGTAGACTTTATTACATTTTTATTATTAGGTTAAGAATCTTCACAGGGGAAAACCATGCAGAAGAATTTAGCAGTACAATTATTAATCGCGGTTGTAATTAATTGTTTTTTGGCCGTAAACCTGTTCGCTTTCAGCGCTTCCTCAAAACAGGATACCGGTTATCGAACCCAATATCTGAACCCTTCATTAAACATACAAGCTGATTCCATAGAAAACTCATTCAATATCGGCAGAACCGCTTCTGAGGAATCTTTCCCTGTAATTTCCAAGGAGCCCTCCGGTCTTAACGCTTTTTATTTCTTAGAAGTAATTTTGAGCATCACCATTATTTTTCTTGTTATATCCGCTCTATACGGGGCATACCGCGGATACGCCACACTGATAACTAGGCTATCCTCTCCGCAATATCAGCAAGAGATGGCACAGAGAGACTTAGAAAGAGAGCAAAACCATCTAAATAAAGAGCTAACTAACGCGTTTAACGAATTGAAGAAATTACAGATAGACCAAAATCAGCGCTCAACAGCCGCTAATCTTTTGTCCATGATCCAGGCTATTGATAAACATTCCTGGAAAATAACAAAAGAAGAGGCTGAGCCTACAGAATTAATGAACGCCTTAAAAAAGCAGTATCCTTTATTTTCGCTTCTTAGCGCAAAAAATAACAACGCCGGCAAATGTTTATTGGAATTGGCGAAAAACCACTACAAGTACCTTCCGGAGGCTTCGAAAGATATCGGGAAGAACTTCAGCGGACTTCTTTTTTATGAGGACGAATCCGTTACCATGATATCCAATTCTAAACAATCAGGATCCGGGACGGTAAAATACTGGATTGCTCTTGATATTCACGAAAAAAATGATCATACACTTAGCGGCGCATTTGTCGGCGCTGCTGCCGGCGCATTTGTCGGAACATTATTAGATGTAGACCTTATAAAGACTGTCGCCGTGGGAACTATTGCCGGTGGCATGGTGGGAAAAACTACCTCTGAAGACGCCTATATGAATATCTCTGCCGGAGTTGCCGATGATTATTTTCTAACATACGGGTACGATATGGATAAAAAATTAATCGGCACATTACCAGAAGAAATCCTACGGCAGATAAGCCAAGGATATTACCTGCCTTCGGGCAGCATGCTGACCAATGTGAAGCTAGATGCCGCGGAACTTGCGCGAAAGACATATCCCCATACTCAGCCCGAAATAACTTCCCGCCTACAGCAATTGAATTATCTGGTCCATTCAGCTCCCATAATATCTTCCTCTATCTAACCGGTTTCCGCTCCATAGAAGAATAGGGTCACGTTCTCTCTCAGGCTGACCCTAGTTGTATCGCTATTTAAACTATCTTTTTCCTTTATTATTCTTTCCGCTGCTTTTTCCTTTAGTTGCTCCATCCATTTTACTGCTTTTATTTTTAGCCGCTGTTTTAGCTTCAGTCCTCTGCATTTTGCGCTCCTGAATTGCGGCATGAACTTTAGCTGCCAAATCTTTGCCTCTAAGTCCTTGGGCATGCGCCTGTGTTACTGCCTGAGCAATAACATTTTTTATTTCTTGCCTACTTTCCCCTTTTTCAATCATCTCTCTAATCGAAGGCTCTAGCGCCTTTGCCTCATCAGACGTGACTGTACCTTGCTGCTGTAGTTCATTGCTTAGCTGATTAACAATTGTTAATCCCTCTTCGGCTTTAACCACTGAGGCCATAAACAGAATAAAACAAACACAAATACCCAGAATAAGCTTTGCATTAATTTTGTTCATAACACCCCCCTTTTTTGGCTGTTTAAGTTCACATTAAATTCATTACCTCATAATTATACTCTTTTTATTTAAAAAAACCTAAACAAATAAAAACCCGCTAAAACAATTAATCTCTAATTATAAAAAACCAAATTTATTCGATTAAAACAGGAGAAATTTCCCGAATCTCCGCAAACAAAAAACCCTTGCCCTGATAAATTCTCAGAACAACGGTTTTAGTTTGCCAAAAAAGCATGCTGGAATAATTAAGTATGGCGTCCTTGCGTTTTCAATTTCAAGCATTTTTTCTAAAATCATATCCACATCATCCTTTTAGCACTTCTTTTGCAAAACAAAGGTCTGACTTTTTTCTTTACGCGGGCTTGATGATATAAGTAATATTTTCATTTGCTCTCCTTTTTCTGGTTAAACATCATACGACTCTGCTGTTTCGGAAAATACTTTGCCTAAAATCGCTTTTAAGCAGCGCCATTGTTTAAAATTACCCAAGATTTTCTGATTAATTTCCAGCTCAATGCCGAGATACGCAGCCGGCGGCAGATAATTGCGGACAAAGCTTACCAGGCTATCGCTTTTGCCTTGATAAGGATAATTGCAGCGGACTTTAAACCCTTTAGCAACAGCTTGAATCTTTTTTTTTAATATATTAGATAAGTCGACTTCAGCCTGTCTTGCCGGATTATAAAGCAATCCGATATCCGCATTCCGCTGTTTCCCTGTTAAGAGCGGAGTAAAACTATGCACTGAAACATGCAGCACTTGCTGATTTTTTTTAACCGCGGCATTTATAATATTTTCCACAGGCCTGCGGTAAGCTTTATAATAGTGCTCGATCAGCTGGTTCTTTTGATTTATATCTAACAGATTAGTAAAGCAAGAAAATAAACGCGGATGCCCCAGAGAGCGGTTTACGTCGATGAGCAGACGCGTATTACTGTATAGAAAAAAAGACGCGTTTAGCTGCCCAGCCAGCCCGCGGGCTAATTCCAGCGCGCCGGCATCATAAGCTTGATGTGTTTTTAAAATAGCCTGATTGCTTTTAAAAAGATGCTTATACACACCCGGTACTTTATTCGCGGCATGTTCACAGGTAACAATTCGCATGTTTTTTATTTACCTTCAAATAGCTTGTTCTGTTCCAGACAATCAGCCAGCCGCTGATAAACGCGGATTATGTTTTCTCGGGAAACATCCTTGTTTAAGCTGCGCAGAATCCGCTGTGACAGATTACCTTGACTTAAAATAAGGTCATACACATGCCCAAAAGCTTTATCATCTAAGTATCCTTGCGCGGTAATTTGCCCAATGATATGGCGAATAATTTTGTCATAACCGCAGGTCTTCTTGTCTTTGATTCCCCAGGCTTTTAAATACGCGGTATCAGGACAAACTGCTTTTAATCCTTTGCGCACCGCGTCCGCGTAAATTTTTAGCAAAGGCTTGTTTGGCCAGGCCGATAGTTTAGAGAAGCTGATCGTCTGTTCATTAACTAAAAATTTCAAGGCGGCAATTATAAAAGCGCAAACCGCTGTTTCAGCCTGAAGACACTCCTGGCAATCGAGCAATTTTATCTCAAGGGCGTAACGCTCAAACCGGGCGATCGCGCCCCGGGAATTAAGCCATTCATATTGCAAACGCTTCTGCGGGTCAAGCTTAGCAATGCTTTTGTACATCGGCATAAGAATCCGCGTTTCGTAATCCTTGCGGCTTTTTATATTTGCTTCCGGGATAATCTTACCCGCGTTCCGAGGAAACTTTTTTTGATTTTTCGCGTAAAAAAGCATCCGGTTATCCAAAGATCCAGTTGCTTTGCCTTCGATCAGCGGAGAACTTGCCGCCAGCGCCGGCAATAACGGCAGCAAAAATCTCACTGCCGCGTGCAAACGGCTGAATTCCTGGTCATTACTAAAAGATATATTCAGATGCGTTGACTGCAGGTTTGCCCAGCCATGTCCGGAACAATTAAAAATCCGGTCATAGGTTTTATAGATCATCCGGTTTCCGTGAGGCCAGACCTGGGTTTCGGTAAGCGGATCCATAAACGGATGCGCTCCGCCGGGCAACAGTTTAGCTTGATGTTTTGCTAAGAATGAATTGATCTGTTTTATCTGCGGCTGGAGCAGTCTTGGCAGCTCGGCAGTATCAGTCATCGGAGCCAAGGTTTTTATTTCAATAACATGTAAAGAAAGTTCATTCGACCAAGCCACTCTGCCAAATTTTCGTTCACAATGTTTTTTTCCGCTGCCTCCAGAAAGCAGAGTATCGGCGATCGGTAAAACATGCAGATCTTTATCGGCAACGATCATATATTCAACTTCAACACCAATACCTTCAAACAGTTTTAATTTCTTTAGTTTCATAGGGTTTATCCTGATCTTTGAGTTGTTGAGCGAAAAAGTCGATAACTCTGAGATAGAGCTCGTCTTTAAGCACCTTATCTTCCACCCCAGAATCAACGCTGGGATTATCATTGATCTCAATAACAAAAGTTTTATCGCCTTGCTGTTTAAGATCAACACCGTAAAACCCATTGCCAATTAAATTAGCAGATTTCAAAGCAATTTTTACTATATCTGCCGGCGCTTCCTCAACCGACATAATCTCAACCTTGCCATATTGCCGAGTTTTTCTCTTTTCCCGCCAGTTATAGATCTGCCAGTGTCCTTGCGCCATAAAATACTTGCAGGCAAATAACGGCTTGCGGTCCAGAATACCAATACGCCAGTCGAATTCCGAAGGCATATATTCCTGCGCGACTATCAAGTCGGAGATTTTTAGAAGTATATCCAGTTCGCGGTTAAACTCTTCTGTGTTTTCCACTTTTACAACTCCCTTGGAAAAAGAGCTGTCCGGCTGTTTTAAAACATAGGGAAACCCCAACTGACTGGAAACAAGTTCTTTATTATCGCGATGGATAAAAAAGCTTTTCGGTGTAGGGATATGCGCTTTGGAAAGTAATTCTGCCAGATATACCTTGTTTGTACAGCGTAATATTGACTGCGGATCATCGATAACCACAAGCCCCTCAGCCACAGCGCGGCGGGCAAAACGATAGGTAAAATGATTTGTACTGGTCGTTGTCCGGATAAACAAGGCATCAAACTCGACAAGTTTATTAATATCGTCTTTTCCAATGATTTCTGTCCAAAAGCCCATTTTCTCCGCGGCATCAACGAATTTATCCAAAGCATGTTTGTCTGAAGGAGGATTTTCTTCCTGCGGATCTACAAGAATAGCCAAATCATAACGGTACTGTTTTAATTTTGCCCGGCTAAACCGTTTCCGCCTAAAATATTCAGCGGCAAATTCCACCAAATACGGTTTATGTGCTTCCGGAACATCGCTCATCGAGACAACATTGATATTTTGAATCTGCCATTTTTTAGTGAATATAAATTTTGCTCTTAATAAAGGCGATTGAAAAAGATTATATATCCGCCGGCTTAATTCATCATAGCGCGCAGACACATTCTTCCCAAAATAGATACTCAAGATAAATTCATTTGATTTAAGCGGGGCCAATGTTTTCTGGATCAAATCTTCCAGATCTAAAGACATTGCTTTTACGATATTCTGCGACGCGAAATCCTGAATAGTCATAACGCTGGGGAAAACTCTCTGGCCGCGGGCCTCAGCCAGCAAGGAAACATAATAACCTGTTGCCTGATAGCGGTAAGAACGGCAGAGATTAAAAATCCGGGTCTGGCGCGTATCTATATTCTCGCTCTTGTTCAAATAATCAGCTGCTGAAATCACCTCAACGTTTTCGATTCGCAGATCCCAGGTTTTAGGATTATTTACTACAATAATATTCCGCAAAGCTACCCCTTTCTTTTTCTAGGCTTAATGATCAATAGATTAGCATCGTAGGTTAGGATTCCCAGCATAATCGCGTTTATCAACCGCCCGATATTAACACTATAATACTGGTCGCTGGATATTGGATTTGCCTTATAGGGATCCGCAACCACTATCTGCTTTCCGTGCTGATCATAGCCGCAAAGAACCACAAAATGGCCGCTGGGATAACCGCGCACATCATCATATACAGTTAAGTCATTTAATCCTGTATATTCGCGCGCGCACTGGTACAAATAGGTTGAACTTAAGCCTGCCAGTACCGGTATATTTTGCTCAAAGTAATCTTTTAATAATGCTGTTGAAAGATTTTTAAACCGGATAATCCCGCCAGCTTTGATAAAAGACATATACGCCAAAGTAGCTTGTTCAAATTTTTTCCCTTTTTTATACGCCAACTGGCTATTAAGTTTATTTAAAATATCCGTATTTGTCAGCCCGGACCATGTTGGATCGAATATTTTTAAATTGTATGTATAAATTTCAGCCTCATATCCGCGGCCAAGGGCATGTTTACCGAGTAAAACCGCCAAAGTCCCTCCTTCTTCCAGATAAGAAACCTCTTTAATTACCTGGCGCAGGCTAATGTTATCTCGATAAAAGCTGTACACCGCGTGCAGGCTGGTAGGACCGCAGGTTACATCGTCTGGCTGGGATAATATTTTCACATTAATCACCGGAGTTCTCCCTGAGTACTTGAGTTGCCCACTGCTTTTAAGCAGCTTAGTTTTCATCAAGCTTCCATTTAGCTCCTTGTTTAAATACCAATAAAGCGCCTTGGGCCTTGCCTTTATAATTAATTGTCACCTTGCCCTGATCATCCTTGCCGTTAAACACAAAGCTGAAATCATTGAGCATAAAATCGCCCCAATTCCCAGGTAAAGTCTTTTTATAATTCTCCAGCGCATTTTGCCAATCCTGCGCTGCCAATCTTAATCTTACCCTGGGTGAAAATACTGTTTTAAACAACTTAATGTCAGAAATTTTAACTGCCTTAAGCAAATTATAAATCGGCTGAGCCTGCGGAATAATCCGCGGATTGACTTTGGCCTCAGGCATTTCAGGAATTCCGTGCTGTTTCTCCAAACACAAAGCAATATAATTCGCCATACGACTTGAGACCTGATCAGCCAGATCAAAAGCTGACGATCCTTGATTTGTTGTTATATCCAAAACTGCCCCGGATTCAATCAACAGCTTAACAATTTCCAAATGTCCGCGATTAGCAGCAAGCATCAGCGCAGTATAGCCTTCATCATTACACGCGTTTAGCAATGCCTTTTGCGCGATAAGAAAGCAGGAGATATCCAGCCATCCGTTCTCAGCCGCGAGCATCAGGGGAGTAATTCCGGTACTCGAAACCACATTTATCAGCGCATTATGCTTGACCAGTAATTTAACAATCTCCAAATTATTTCCCTGAACTGCCGCATGTAAAGCCGTAACGCCAAGATCAAAGCGCTGGGCATTAACCTCCGCGTTATGGGCAAGCAAAAGCTTTACGATCTCAATATGTCCGTTATAAGCTGCCAGCATTAAAGCTGTCTCGCCATTATCAAAAGTGGTATTTATATCCGCGCCCTGCTCAAGCAGCAGCTCGACATTCTCTTTATTCCCGACAAGAGCCTCTTCAACAATATGCAGATCTTGAGCATAGCCGGCGTGCAAATTGACCATAAAAATAATCCCTAAAAATCCTAGAAGAATTTTTTTCATTACAGTAACTCCCTCTTTGCATAAAAAAATAAATCTATAAACTATTTTAACAAACAGCTAAAGCCTTGCGGAGCATTTAAATTATTCTAAGCATTAATAATGCTTTTTTTAGTTTTTTAATATTTAATCAAACTCGCTAGAGATGCTCTTAGCCGCATCCGATATGCGTTAATTTTCCGGAGAAAAAGCAAATTGTTCGACTCCACAAAAGTAATTTATTGGATTTTAATTAAACCCCCTCCGGTCAATTTCCATTGCCAAAAATACAATGCCGCAGTAAGAGCAAAATAGTCATCGGCCGCCATAAAGTCATTTTTTTACCGTAAATAAAAACACCAAAGCCAATAGAACCGAAAATAAGACTCGCGAATAAATTAGACTGGCTAAACTCAGAAAGTCGCATCATAATGATCCCTCTATCTCAACATAATCTCTGCTGCTTTTCTAATTATACCACTTCTGTTAGAAAATGATAAACAAAAACCCTCTAAGTTTTCAGCTAAAAAAGCGAGCCTATTAAAAAATAGAAGTTTGTGATAACATATCATTTATTAACCGGGAGAAAATACAATGAATTTACTGATAACCTGTAAACCCAATTACGAAAATATTCTCGTTCGAGAACTTGTCTTAGATAAGTATTTAATTAAAGAACAAGGTAATTGCTGGATTCTTGTTCAATGCGATGATTCGTTAAAGCAAAATATTGCCCAGCGACAAACCCAATTATGTTTTGCCCAAACCATATTAATAAACCCGATTAGAATCAATGCTTCGGCAGTCAATGATTTTGCCGGAAAGCTGGCTGATCTTTTTTTTAGCTCAATGCAGGGAAAACAGATTGAAAACAATTTACCGGCTTTGTGTTTACACGCTGATATCGAAAGCTTATCGCAGCGAGCCAAATCAGTTGAAATTACCTGGCATAAGAAAATCAGTAAAAAAATGCCGCGGCTGGCAAAACTTTTAACAAAACCCGCTCCTTTTTCAACAAAGCCGATTGAAGGGTTTTTTGTCTATTTTTCTGATTTTAAGCAAGCCTTTGCGGCTGAGGCGGCGATTATCGGCTCCTGCCTGCGCATGCAGATGGATGAAAACGCGCCTTCACGTTCTTATCTTAAAGCAGAAGAAGCCTTCATTCTGCTTGATTGTCAGCCTAAAGCTAATGAACAAATAGTTGACTTAGGGGCAGCTCCCGGCGGCTGGACTTACAGCGCGCTAAAACGCGAAGCAAAAGTAATCGCTATTGACAATGCCCTGATTAGCCCAGGAATCGCCAACCACCCCAATCTTACCCATCTAAAACAAGATGCTTTAAAATTCAAGCCTGGGAATAAATTAAAGGTTGATTGGTTATTCTGTGATATTATCGAAAAACCAGAGATTATTTTGCAGATATTCCACACATGGCTAAAACAAGGCTGGTGTAAAAAATTCATCGTAAATCTAAAAATTGGCCGCAGCGATCCTATCGCGATCATTAAAAAGATTAATGATCCGGTGACAGGATTAATCGGCTATTGTTCTATACTTAAAATCCGCCAACTCTACCATGACCGCGAGGAAATAACCGTAACCGGAAAAAGAATATAAATTATTCCACAAATATTTTCCATGGTTTACAACAGTTATAAAAATTCATTAAATCTCAAAAAAATCTGCCCTGATAAATTCTCAGAGCAAAGGTTTTAGTTTGTTTAAAAAACATGATCGAATAATTAAGGATTGTATCCTTTAATTATTCACTTTTTTTATTAATATTATCAATAATCTGTTTATAAGCAAAATATGCTGGCTTTGGAGTATAATCCCCAGCCAGCAATCCAAAATAATCAATCCCATCTTTAAAATGATCTGTATCCCGAAACATTGACCAAAATATTTTTTCTACATTTTTATGCGTATTTATTAAAGCATAAACTTCATTTAAAAATTGGGCTTGTTCCTGCTCATTTTGAGATTCACCAAGCCACCATTTACTTGCGTTAGATTGGGCTATGCCAGGACAAGCTATTTCGGTTATCCAGATTTTTTTATTAAGATTACGTTTAGCTAATTCCTTATCTATATTATTTATTAAGATGCTTATCTGCTTTATCCCCTCGCCATTATTCGGGCTTACATAGGGATGAATATTAACAATATCAAAGTAATCAGCTCCGTCATTTTTCAATACACTCTTTAAGGAAAAATACTGATTATTTGCTAATCCTCCTAAAACAATTACTGCTGATGGATCAATTTCTTTAATCGTTTTATACACTTTCTTTAGCATTTGGGTATATGTTTTCATACTGTCCTGCGGATTCCAATAAAGACTTGTATCCGGCTCATTCCAGAATTCCCAATATTTTATTGAATTTTTATAGCGCTCGACAACAACTTTAACATAATTCAGAAATACTGTTTCATCAGCCGGAGCATCGTTCCACTGCCGTCCTGTCCAGGGAGCCGAAAATCCTAATACAGCTAATATTTCAATGTCCTGCTCTTGACAGACCTTTACAATATAATCATATCGCTCAAAATTAAAAACCCCTTGAGTTGCTTCTATTTCATTCCAAGAGAATTCATTTCTAATAATCGAAACTCCTAGCTCCTTTAACATCCCTACAGCCCTATCTATTTCTTGTTGATCATTGTACATATAATTATTCCACTCATGATTCCAAGAAAGAAATGTGCCGATACCAAAAGGAGTATTATCCGCCTTAGCATTAGAGCCCATTATAAACACAAAACAGACGGCTAAAAGCAATATAGTAAATTTTATTTTTAATTTAATCATATTCATTCCCTAATTATCTCCCCCCACACGTTTATATTAATCATCCTTAACAACTTTAATTTATTTTATCATATAATTAAGTGTAAAATATTAATTCTTTTAAGTAAGAGCTATAAATCGCGGCTTGCATTATGAGTGCTTCAAGAAATATTTATCATGAAAAATTCAGATTCTCAAATAATTTAAAAAGCATGGTAGATTATTTCAAGAATCTCTATTTGCGGTATGGCTTTATATACTCTAAAAAATTAGGATTGACCCAACTCAATTGCCATATCGTAATGTTTAATAGATCAGGCATATTGCCCTTTAGAATAATACACCACAGCCAAATTATAGTACCCCTAACGCATCTTGGTTTATTTTCAAACATGCCTTTGCCGGTTCATAGAACTGGTCAACCTCCAAGCCTTTTTTAAATTCCGTCTCTGCTTCCTTAAATTTACCTTGGGCTCCATATTCGCTTCCTCGTCTGTTTAACCTGGATATTCCTAAATCGCCATTAAAACTTTTTGCGGATAAATAATATCTTCCGGGGTGAATTTACTTTTTGATTCATTCAGGAAATTTGTCTTTTTAATTGGACGGTTTTCTTTAGTGATCAATAAAACAGCACTCAAAATTTTAAAAAATTCAAACAGCCCCTCCGGCCCCTTTTGCTTGGCGTGAATAACTTTCGCGTTATCAACCGCGCCGATCTTTTCCCCGACATTAATACTGATGCCGGCAATAGGCAATACCGGTCGATCATTACTTCCCGCTTTAAAATTATCCCCGCAATAAACAATAGTCCATAGCGGCTGTTCCATAGCCTGAGCAATCCTGCGAATCCCATATCCTTTGTCCATGCCCAGCAAAACCCCTTCCATATTATTGCGTCCGCCACGGCGGGTCTTGATCGGGATTCTAGCCTCATCAGCAACATCCATTGCCGGCAAAGCTATTTTTTTAAGAGCCGCATATGCTTCCAATTTATCCTGCATTATTCTATCTTCCTGATCCTCCAGGTCAACCTGCCCGGCCAGCCGGTTGACAAAAGCACAATAAACATCCCGCAGATTAATCCGCAGTCCCTGGAGATCTTCTTCACTATAATTTTTTTCATCAATCAAAAATCGCCGTATTTCCTGATTTTGACCCAGCTCTTCAGCCTTGTTTTGCTCATAATGAGAATACGCGTTCCGGACCTCAAATTCAGCGTCTTTTCCCATAACCTGGATATTTATCTGCGAAGTTCTATCCTCAATCTGCTCCCCCTTTATCCGCGCTATCCGCAGAAAATCTTCAAGCTTAAACAGTTCAAGCACAGCACTTAGTATTTCCTTATATCTTTCCACCAGCCTGGGACCGCGGCGAGGATCAACATCTTTAAACTTAATTTTTTTTCCATGACCATCCACCCGGCTTAATTCTTTTGACAATTGCATCTTTTTTAGTAAAATGTACTTTCCGCGCGAATCGCTGTACTTCCAATCCTCCGTACCTGTATTGGGCAGAAGGTAAAACCTGCCTAAAAGCTGTAAATAACTGCTGAAGATCTCATTAAATTCCGCTGTATCAATCATCATCTGCTCTAATCTCTGCATTGTCGTAGCGGATAAAATTGTGAAGCTTCCTTCCAGCTCAAGTATTTCCCGGATATGCCGCGCGGTTTCCGCGGTAAATTCCCTGTTCACCCGGTCTAATTCTTCAGCCCTATCTGTCTGCAGGGTCAGGGTATCATTAAAATCAGAAACAAGAATCGGGCTGTATCCGGCAGTAATAACCGCGAGAACACCAGTCAGGAATTCTATTCTTGAGGTATCGTTTGAGAGATATATTTCCTTTATAAGGCTGTGATAAGGAGAAAAATCAAATTCCCGTAATTTTTTCTTATAGACATCCATCTCATCATTGCTTATGCGTTTATTTGTTCTAAGAAAATCAAAATATCCGCTCACCAGTTCTCTGGCAGTATATGGCGTGCTTCTAAGAAAACCCGCGCCTACTCCCGAGCCTAAGCCCAGGAGCATGCCGACTTCATCTTCAGAATTAATTACATCCGCCAACTTTCCAAATAAAGCTTCCCCTAATGCCGCGGCCGCGGCATCATGTTCCAGAAAAAGAGGAATGTCGCTTTTATATTTAACACTCAACACCCTGCTCAATTCCGCGATAAGCGGATATTCATCTTTAAAACTAAATATAGGCTCGTCTTGCCAGCAAATATTCGGGGTCGTATGGATAACCCCTTTTGCATATTCTCCCTGACCGGGCCAGGCTATATGCACCTGCCGGACATCAAGATCATAAGCCTGTTTAAGCGTCATTACCTTGTCTATTATTGTCTCAAAAAATATTTTTCTTGCTTCTTCAGCCGAACCGGCTTTTTTAATCATATCTTCTATTAAAATCTGGTTTACAATGAATTCACCTTTAGCGTTAACCGCGCCGATACCAAGCTTTGTCCCGCCGATACTAAGATTAATATTCACAATCCTTTGTCCGCGGCTGTTAACATCTCCTATTTGCGCGTCCGGAGGAAAAGCAATAATTTCTCTTATCCAGTTTAAATCCGAACGAACAATTTTTATTTTTAAACCATCAAGTCCGCTATTTATCCCTTCAACAAAAACATCTCTTCCATCTATATTTTTTCCAAAAACCTCACCAATACCGCCCGCGAGTACAATTGTCTTTATCGGAAGTTCTTCCGCGTACCTATCAAAAAAAACCTTAAGCGCCCGGCCCAGTTCTTCACCCATATCGCGGATAAAATTGACAGCTTTTTCATCTCCCTGCTCTGCCAGCTCATTTAGTTTAAAATGGATATCTTCAACATTTAATTTTTTTTCAGATATTAGATTCCATCTGCGGGAAATATTTTCCGCGGCTGCCCCGGCAATCCTGCCATCACCTCCCAAACGCGTCTCGTTATCCCCATAAACAGGATATTGACCCAAATCACCGCCAATACGATAACTATACCCGCCTTCAGTGTCGCGTACTAAATGCCCTCCGATAGCTCCCAGGCCTGTTTTTAATTCTCCGGCTTTGTATACAGGAATAAAAGCGTTTCCGCTTAATTTTGTTCTTTTTGGCAGGCTCTGCCAATTCAGCAATGGCACCTCCAGCCGTCTGCAGGCCTCACCGATTACAGGCTCCTGCATAACTATAGCCGGAGAAAGCATCTGCTCGGCACTTGGATTTGCCGCCAAGAGTAGCGGAGTGCTGAATATAAGCTGAAAAACAAGCACAAAAGCAATTAATTGTTTACTATTTCTCATCCCAATCCTGTTTCTCGTATAAACTGTATATTCTTAATATAAAAAGTATTAAAGTTTACCATTTATTGAGCAATCCTGCCACAAATTCTTTTTCCGAATTGACGCCGAAAGATTTAAATCTCTCATCTAAGCTATGTATACTCTCTGCTCTTTGACAATACAAGCATACCTTACGGTGGGCCACTCTCCCGCGAGGACGATTTTCGCAACTTTTTAGGTATAAACTTTACCACAATAAAAACACCCAATTCCAATGCGGGTTTGGAATTGGGTTCCGTTTACTTGATGGGGGATTTCTGTTCCTTGAGGTGTAGATGATTTTTGAAATCATGCCCGGCCTGCAAATTCATCCAAAACTCCGGGCTAGTCTTCAAAATAATTGATAGTAGAATAGCAGTCTCAGGCGTAATCCCTCTTTTTCCGATTACCAGAGTATTGATCCTTTGAATAGGAACCCCCATATCCTTAGCCAACTGGGTCTGAGTCATAGCCATTGGATTCAGAAATTCTTCAAGTAATATTTCTCCGGGATGAGCCGGAACGCGTTTTTCTTTATGGACAAAACCAAAAAATCTAAACAAATTTTCGCAGCATTATCGGCAATAAGACCAGATCAAGGATTAAAGCGATAAGCATTGATAATCCGGTAAGCAGGCCGAATAGCACGCTGGGCATAAAATCAGAAAAACACAGTAACGAAAATCCGATAATTATTATCAGCGAAGTAAATAATATCGCGTGGCCGACACTGTTGTGTGTCTTGATTACAGCCTCTTTTTTTGCTTGTTTCCGGCGTTCTTCCTGATAACGATGGACATAATGGATCGTGTCATCTACAGCAATGCCCATCGCCACTGAAGCAATCGTAATCGTCATAAGATCAAGCGATATGCGCATCCAGCCCATTATTCCGAGTATGGCTACAGTGCTTATGAGATTCGGGATAATACAGATAAGCGCGATCTTGAATGAACGGAAAAGAACCCCAAAGGCTAATGCCAAAGCAATAAAAACAATTCCCAAAGTCATTGCCTGTGACCTGAACAACCGCTGAAGAATATCCTGATACAGCACAAATAAATTAGTCATCATATATTGCTCTTTATCTATGCCCATGACTTCTAGGTCGTTTTTTATGTCTTTAAGCAACTGTTTGCGATCCAATCCCGGAGTCGTATCCTGGATCAGAACGCCAAAACGAGCTTGCGATTCCGGTTCCGAAAAAAATGACCCCAACAGATCTTTGCTTACTGATTCCTGTATTATCCAATACAATGAAGTAAATTCATATTCTGTCAACGGAATGCCTTTATTGACCTGGCGGGCAAGATCAGCGATGTTAACCAGTGATATTATCTTTCCCACAGCCTTGTATTTATCCAAAGCCTGTTGAATTTTCTGCAGCTGCAGCATATTATCTGAGGACAGCAAAACGTCCCGATTTAGATCATTTTGTTTAAGCTTGTATACCAGATCAAGCGGTGTCGTTCCTCCGAAATTACAGTCTATAAAAGACAGCTCTTTATACACCAGCGTTGAATCCCGGAAATAATTAATAAAACTGTTCTCCACATCAAGTAAAACCATGCCGACAACAGATAAAAGCAGCACTAATACAGTAATAATGCTCACCCTCACTCGATGCTGCAGGGCCAGTCCGGAAAAGAATCCCAGAATTGCTTGTGAAAATCTGTACTTTGATGGTTGACGACCTTTTTTAAACATCATGACTATTGAGGGAAAAAGAATAAGGCTGACCATAAGCGAAAAGAACATAGCAATAATCATCATCCAGCCAAAAGAAATAACCGGCTGAAGTCCGCTGAAAATAAGAGACCCAAACCCTACCGAAGTGGTCAGCCCGGCATAAAAGCTTGGTTTTATTTTTCTTATCATGGTTTCCTCAACCAGTTTACGCTGATCCCAGTCCGGCTTTTCCATCTGATACTCCCGGTACTGCACAATAAGATGGATAACTAGCGCAAGCGTAAGAATAAGCTGCAATGATATGAAATTGGAAGAAATAATTGTGGCCTTAAACCCAAGCAGTCCAAAAAGCCCAATAGTGCACAGCAAACTGCAAGCACAGCACAGCACCGGAATGATCACCCAACGCAAGCTACGAAACAAGACCCAAAGCAGCAGGCAGATTATCACACTTATGATACCGCCAAAAAAAACCAGGTCGTTCCTGATGATGTTTATAAGCTGAAAACCGAGCACATGCACTCCTCCCAAATATACTTCAGCCTGTTCACTGTAATCGGAAAGCATTTCACGTATACGCCGTACCTCTTCTCTGCGCTGTTTATCCAATTCCTGCTCGATCGGATGCGCTTCAGCTTTAAGCTCCTTTATTTTTTCTTGCTGCTCCATAGAAAGCGGCTTGCTTAAAGACTGTTTCTGCAGCATTGTAATCTGCTCATATATCTTATCCAGCTGGGGATTTATTTTAAACAGCACTTGTATCGCAGTTGCATCCTGCTGTTTATTGACCAGAAGATCTTCATAAAGAGGATGATCCTTAAACATCGCTCTTAACTCCTCCGGGGTATAGTCCTGTTTTTTTATTGTGGTTTGCGAGTAATCCAGGCTTGCGGAAATATTGCTCTTGGCTGATAAGAAAAGAGGGGCATTGATCAGTGACCGTACACTTTTCACACGCTCGAATGCCTCGAGTTTTTCCGTGATCTCTTCTATCGCCTTGTAAGTATTTTTAGAAAAGATTTCTGTTTTTTTTGGTTTATAAGCGATTATCAAAAATTCACGCGGAGAGAAATTGCGATTTACAATCTGGGTATTGATAAAATTCCGGTTATTACGCATCAGCAAAGTATCCGCCGAGGCATCGATCCTAAACAACAATGCCTGTGAGGCCAAAACAATAGAGCATAATAAAAACACCACCAGAACAACTACCGGATGAGCAATGATCGCCTTTATAAATGTGCGGGTCAGTCTCTCAGAAATCTTCATCACGAAGCACTCCTTGTAGATAAAAGTTTCTAAAAAAGATATATGGATCATCGCTTTTGTCGTAGAGTATTTTATAATTTTCGGCATTAGGAGCAAATTCCTGGAAGTAATCATAACCCTGGATAAGTGTGGTATTCGGCTGTTCGGTCAAATAAACAATCGGATTTAAATAGTATTCCACAACCCCGGAAAACGTTCCCCTTAGATCAGAGGAGCCGGCAAGCGGCAGCACAATATACATTCCGTACCCCATGCCGTACTGCGCCAATGTGTCATCCAAATGCGTCTCTTGTTTTTCGATAGAAAACCAGCTTTGGGCCGGGTCAAAAAGTCCCAGTATTCCTATGGTACTGTTGATTCCCAAACGCATAAAATTACGGCCTGCCAAGCGGGGCTTTAACTGCAGCAGATGATTTACCGCATAAATAGGAATCTTAATATTATAAAAAAAATTGCCTACACTTGTTTGTGCCGCATCAGGCATGATATTGTTATATGCCTGGGCAACAGGAATAAGTCCATAGCGGTAGAACTTGTCATTAAAATAAAACATGAACTTATTATAGCCCTTCAACGGATCGTGGTATTCAGTGTATCCGACTATATAGGGTTTGAGGGCAGGTGTCTGTGTATTTGTAGGCTTGATTCTGCGAGCACAAAGAAACGGCATCCGCTCACACCATATATCCATGCGCGAAGTATCCTGCGTTGGCTCAGCTGCAGAAGTATCTATCAAGCAGATTAAAAATATCCCAGCAAGAAAAAATAATATTAAAAATTTTAACTTATCCTTCCAAAGATCTCGGCGGCTGCCGCAGCTATTGCTCATATCTATATTCCTTTTGGGAAGTAAAACCCTTATCTTCTTTCCCTTATTTATAATATTATTCTGTTTGTTGGATTTATTGATGAGAAGACGATTAAATAAATCCATTTCGCAGGATATTTTTGTATTATCTTCTCCTTTAAATATAGATATCCTTTTTCCTATATAAGTTTATCCTGGGACTATACTTGTGTCCTTGTGGCTTTGTGTCCTGGTGGCTTTAATTATAGGTTAAGGGAAAGTGGGGTTTTTGTCAATTTAAAAACCTACTCTTCTGTAAAAGCATACTGACTAATAGCTAATGGCTGATGGCTAATGGCTGATGGCTAATTGGAAAAGCAGATACAAAGTCACAAGGACAATAACTAATGATCGATAGCTAATAGTCGATAGTAAAAACAAAAGACTGAAACAATTTGTAAAGTAAAAAGCAAAAACCCCTATCCTGATAAATTCTCAGAACAGAGGTTTTTGTTTATTTGGTGGACCCGGACGCTACCAATTCGAACCTTTTCCGAAATACCTGTGCACATCAGAATCCTCCCAGCAAGAGCACCTTATTTATACCAAAATCTCTCTCAAAAAGCAATTGAGCTGCATTTATTAGGCCTTTCATACAACCAAATAGGCAAAGCCTTAGGCATTGACCCCAAAACCGCCGCAAAGGCAATATCATAAAACCAACCAAAAAGAAGGTAATATTATGTTTTATTGGCCAGTTTACGATTTCCCTCAAGATAAGAAAATATGGGTAAAAGTCCGCTTTATCCATGAAACGGAGAAGGCTGTTTTGATTTTATGTGAAGATAGGAAGATTTGGATTGCAAAGTCGATGATTTATAAAATACGATTAAGAAATGGGGATTTTGAAGTTTATGTTAGAAAAGCATGTTTAAATAATTAAGTATTGGGTCTCCTTATTTGCCCTAGAGTCTTTTTAAATTCTTCAAAATGATATCCATAATTTCTTCAAAGGGTATCTGTCCTTCATAATACAAAGCAGCCGACTTTTTATATTCAGATTCATACTGCTTTCTTATTGTCGCATCTTTTAGCAAAAACGCCTCCTGCTCAAACAAGGGAATTTTATTATCCATACTCGAAAATCTCTTCTTTTTATGCTCTTCATAAGCTGGCATTTTGATAAATTTTTGCACCGTAGGATTTCTCAAAAGACAAGCAACATCATAATAATGCCGTAAAAAATTGGACGGAATATCTCCCTGTTCCTGTTGTCTGCGAAATTTAGTAACAATAGTTTGAAGCTTCTCAACAAGCGTATACCCCGGATGATAGCAAAGCACACTGCAAGCCCTGTTATCTTTTATTTTCAATCCTTTTGTTTGCGCAAAATCAAAAGCCCAAGAGCTAATGTCTACTGGTTCATTAGGAGCAACATCATCAAACCCAGCCTCAAGCAATACTCCTTCTTTAACCCCTTTTAAAGCAGAAAAAACAGATTCATAATAAAGTCTTATCCCCCCGCTAAAATATGTTTTTTCATTATCAAACATTGTATCTCTATTGACCTTATTTATTCCTTCAATATTGATCTCGCTTGCCAGCCAATCATAGTATTTTCTTCGACTATCACAGTGAGCTGACTTCGTTTGGTTTTTGCCTGTTTTAACATCCATTCCATCTAGTGGTTCAATACGGATATCAATATCTTCAGAAAAACGATGAATAATTTGATAGCCTTTGGAAAGAGATGTCCCCCCTTTGAGTTCAAATTTAAATCCAGCTTTCTGCAAACCATACAGACAGTGCATAATCCAGTAATCTTTTTCAACTAAGCTACTGTCTATATTTTTTTGATGCTCTACAGCCCGAATAAGTTCACTAAATTCAGCATGGTTATGAAGATAATCAGATGACATATTCCTACTCCTGGACTAGCCAATTATTAAATATTTTTTTTGCCCGTTCGCCCGCATAAGAATTTACGGCTCGTTTCATACGTTGAGAATGAATAGCCAAAGTTTTTTCTTTGATGCATTCTAATACTGCCGGTCGGTCTTCTGCAAGTTCTTTTAGATTATTCAACAAATCAACGAACAAAAATTCTTTAGTTACTTGCCTTGGGAATTTGTGTTTTAGGCGAAAATCAAAAACCTTACCTCCCAGCATAAGCTTCCCATGCCGTTTATGGTTGTAAACAACCCTTTTGTTATATAGTTGTGTAGTTCCAACTCCCAAAGAATTATACAAATTAGGTGATGTCATAAGAAAATCATCACTTTTCAAGAAAACACGCACAAGTTCCTCATCCTTTGGAGGTACTTCCCCAAAAGAAACTTTTGCTGGGCGATAATATACACCTTGCGACATCTTTTGCAAAGCACCATCCACAACAAGCTGCTTAAGCTGCCGGTCAACCGCTTTTGACCATAGCTTAAGATCGATCCTACGATAAACCTGCCCTGGTTTTAGATGTTTTTTTAATCTTTCAAGTCCACTCATTACATCTCCTCCCTGAAACAAGTATATAACATTTTAACATATTTTGCAAATTTTTTAATTTAAAATTCATGCATTTTTAGTAAAAAAATAAAATATAAAATTTATGCTAAATTGGTAACTATAGACACTGTATAGAATTATAGCATCATAATACGCAAATATTATTTTATTAGAACAGCCATACTAGAGCAAACTACTTTCTAAAGTGGAGGCCTGGCCCTACGTTTTCTACCTAAAATGCAAATTTCAACATCATAGAAGCCACCAAAATCTTCTATATGCTTTTACCGCTTGGCAATATTCATCAAAATTTATGACTTTTTTTGTCTTACTAAAAACTAATGAACCTATCTCTTGTAACCCTTTATCTTCTGTAACAAAATAATCAAGATTCGCTGCATAAATAAGCTAAAAAGCATCAAATAAATCATTTCTATCTACTCTTTTTTCTAACACTACTTAAGAAAAGTGATATGCAAAAAGAACTTTTATATATAATGTTAAATAAGGATATTTTTTCTGTCTAGTATATTATTATCAAACATAACTTTAATATTACTCATTATCAACCTCATTCCCTATAATTTCATTATAACTTCTGGTATTAAATTTTCGTCATTTTTAGGACTATATATGAATAAACCAATGCAACATCAGTATGTGCGTATTCCGGTAACTTCGGCCGGTCATTCCGGCTGACTTCGGCCACTGATTCCGGAGAACTTCGGCCGGCCTAAATCGGAGCGAAGCGACGATAAAAAGATTCTACTATTAAAAGAACAAT
>Ga0180007_10001439_pt1 | contig 32507 bp, 44 predicted proteins | sample MM_PC_MetaG_FD_121122 | JGI IMG/M metagenome (GOLD analysis project Ga0180007, IMG submission 121122) | Groundwater microbial communities from the Aspo Hard Rock Laboratory (HRL) deep subsurface site, Sweden - MM_PC_MetaG | ecosystem: Environmental > Aquatic > Deep subsurface > Groundwater... | reverse complement strand
CAAACAATTATACCAGGACCATGCTCAGATAGCCGACGAGTACTGGGAAGATACCAGTCGCCGTAACTATGAGGCAGACCTTTGGTATAACCGCAATCGGAACGAGATTTGCCTGGAGATGCTTGGTGATATTTGCCACGATAAAAAGGTGCTGGCAGTAGGGGCTAGACACTGGATTGAACAGGAACTTTTGGCTGCCATAAATGCGAAGGAGGTTATCAGAACGGATATTGTAGGCGATGATGGTGTAATAGAAGCCGATGCCTCTGCCTTGCCGTTTGATGATGTCTCCTTTGATATGGTGATATGCCGGGAGTTAATTGAGCACGTCCTTGATGAGCAAGCCGTTTTCGATGAGATTAATAGGGTATTAAGACCGCAGGGATTGTTACTCATTACAACCCCCAATGCTTTTAGTTTCCCTCTGGATGGGATAATCCATCGGCGAGCCTATATGCCGAGTAGCTTCCTGGGTGAGTTGAAATCACAGGGGTTCGAGGTAATCAAGAAAAGGGGTAATGTCCCTTATATTCTGAGTTCACTACTGCCTATGGCAGAGCAAGGGTTCACTCAGGTATTAGGTGAGTTTAAGGACTGGGACAAAAGAACAAGGGTCTATGAAGACCGCTACTACGTGAGCACTCAGATGTTTGTGCTTTGCCAGAAAGGAGGTAGATGAGGATATTACTTGTGCAACCCGACTTTAATACCGGCAAAAGGCTACCTGAGACACCGTCACGGGCTTTACTGATACTGGGAACCTTAGCATCCCAAAGGGGTCACGATGTCAAGATAGTACACCTCGATATTGAAGAGATAGACTGGAAGTGGAAGCCTGAGATAGTGGGTATCACAGTGAATACCTTTCAAGTAAAATCGGCCAGAGCTACCGCTAGGTTGGCCAAAAACCACAACGCTAAAGTAATTGTCGGTGGCCCCCACGCCTGTGCCTGGGACATGAAAGTAGACGGCAAAGTAGACAAGGTAGTCATTGGCGAGGGCGAGAATGTCTGGCTTGAGTTCATTGGGGCAGAGCCAGACATCAAGACTATTGATGATATTCCTATCCCTGATTATAGTTTGGTCAACCTCGACAGGTTCTCGGGAATTAGCCCGGTCGGGGCTACTCCTTCCCTAGCGCTAATGGCCAGCCGGGGGTGCCCATATCAATGCACATTCTGTAATACTCCCCTTTTCTGGGGCAAGAAAGTAAGATACCGAGCACCACAATCTGTAGTGGGTGAAATTGAATTACTCCACAACCAGTACGGCATTGATGAGATATTCTTTCAGGATGATACCTTTAATCTCAATCACAAGTGGGCGTTTGAGATATTTGATGGCTTAATTAAGAACGGACTCCATAAGGAGATGCTGTTCAAAATAGACTGTCGGGTGAATGAGAACCTGTTGACCAGGGAGTTCTTGGATAAGGCAAGGGAAGCTGGAGTCTGGAATATCTTTTTTGGCATCGAGAGCGGTAGCCAGCAGATGCTTGACCATATGAAGAAGGGGATAATGGTATCAGAGATTAAGAGAGCTGTAGCCCTGACCCACGAAGTGGGTATCCAGTCTCAGTGCAGCTTTATTGTTGGGATGCCCGGGGAGACACTGAGAACATTGGCTACTACGGATGCTCTAATCAAAGAGATAAAACCTTCCTTCTACGGGTGGGTATTTGCCTGTCCATTTCCCGGGACGGAACTCGATAAAGAAGTCACAGCCAGAGGGCATAAGGTAAATGGTGACTACAGTGAGTATTGCTACGGCAAGGTCTACTGTCGCACCGATATGTTAGACTATAAAGAGCTGGAGGCTTTCAAAGGATTTAGTGTTCAGTAGGGGGTGAGTGATGCCAGCTAAAACGGAAGCGCAGAGACGTATATTCTGTGTAGCCCTTTCGATTAAGAGGGGCTTGACTCCCAAGAGCTACAGTGCAGAAGCAGCTAAGATGGCAGAGGAGATGAGTGAGGAAACTCTAAAGGAATACTGTGGTAGTAAGCCAACTGGAGGTAAATAATGGCTTGGACTGAAGCTCAGATAATAAACAGGATTTCAACGGCACTTAATGACTCGGCAACGGCCATCTGGGGCACGGCAACTGTTGCTGCCCAGATGGAGCTGGACATTAGACTACTCTCCGACTACCAGCCTCAACTAGCCCAGGCTACTGTTTCCTTTGCCGGGACCGCCAGGGAACTAAGTCTGGCCTCTATTGCCGACCTACTAGATGTGGATGAGGTGGAGTTCCCGATTGATAAGCATCCCAAGAGATATGTTACCGCTTCACGCAGGGGTGGAAGTGTCATTCTGGATACGTATCTCCCCTCGGTATCATCGTCTGACACGGCTTACATCTGGTACTCGGCTCCCCATACTGTTTCAGGTTCTACCAATACTTTAGACCGGACGCAGGAGGGGATACTGGTTGAGCTGGTGGCTTCCCACCTGCTTCAGAACATCAGTTTAGACAGGATAGAGTCAATAAATATAGGTGGTGCTGACACTTGGCGCAGTTATATTACGGCTGGGGAACGCAGGGAGCAGAAGGTAATGTCTCGATTGATAGGCGGTATTACATCTAAGTTTGGTGTTCGCTACCCCGATGTAAAGTAGGAGTTAAATGAGAACCCTTCACGTAGATTTAACGGCTGCCCAGAAACAAGGCTCTATCAAAGGGCTTTACAAGATTGTGCTCTCTAAATCTGGGGAGAGCGATGTAACCTACGAGCAGGACAAGATTTACTTCATACGCCACGAAGAGAGCGATGATAGTCAAGGTGCTGAGGTATTACTTACCAATTACGACCAGAGCCTCAATAGCGTTGACTTCCGAGCTTGGAAGGGCGTTATTAGTATTGGTATGACCGATGCCAATGGAGTTGATAGATACTCAGCGCGAGCGCCGATGTGGGTTATAGCTCAACAGTTCCGGTCTTTTGTGGGCAAGCCCCGAAGCAACCGAAGTAACCTTCTCTTTTCTTTAAGTTTGGCTGGTGTCTCCAGTATGCTCCAAACAGACAGAAGCAGTGTGGGATACTACCCTACCGCCGATGACACCAATACAGTGAAAGCTCTTATTACTGCATTGCTGGATGGCACGATGACTGGCTTTACTCACACCGATGCCTATACTGTGGTGTTTGATAGTGAAGATGCTGTCATTGCCAGCTATATGCCCAAGACCAGCTTCAGAGTCCAGCCCAGGGCATCCAGGTTATTTAAGCTAAAGCAATTACTTAGCTTTACCACCTGCCGTTTCAGAATAGAAAATGACGGCGCCGACAATGCCGAAATCCATATCTTTGTGCCGACAACTACTGGAGCATCATACGACTATGAATATAGTCTGGCATCGGGGTCACACAGCTTCTACGAAAAGGGTTATCGTGATAGATTGGTTATCCCAAACCACGTGGTTGTAGCTTGGCCGATGCAGGATAACCCTGACTTCATCGGTGCAGGGGAAGATACTGAGAGCTTCGCCCTGATGGATAAAAGGGATTACCACTTCTATCGGGTAAAGAGTAATGTTGAGGCAACGAACCTTGCTGAATCCATACTGGCAGGTCATCAGGTAGATGCTCAAAAAGGTTTTATTTCTGTGCCAATGAATGTTGGCCAAGAAGTATGGGATTACGTCAAAGTAACAGATACCAGGGAAGGCCAGAACGCTATCGGCAATGTAGTTGAAATGGTCACAACCTGCGGTGGGGGCGAGTGGGGGTTGGCTATTAGTTTTGGCAAGGTAACCTTAAAGGGGCTAAGCGGAACCGCCCTGCCTCAAACTGCCACTGGGGGAGGTATCTCGACTAATGACCTTTACAGCCTGATAAAGCAACTCTGGGAAATAGTCGAGAATATGATGGCTTACCTGGAATATCTGGACCTGGATTTTATTAAGCAAGCCGTAATGACCACCTGGGGAGATATTCTTTTTAGAGGTAAAAACGAAGCTGAAAGGTTGGGACCTTCGGCCAGCACAGGATACTGGCTGTTGCGTAGTCTTGGAGAAGGGATAAACCCGGAATGGTTTGACATCGAAGCACTGATTAACTTCCTTACGGGTGCAGTGAATAGGGCGATTGCTGCGTCTTTAGCTATACCTACCCCGACCATTGTTCTAGCGACTGCCGAAGACCATTCAGGGGGTGCGTTTACTGCACCTATCTCGTTGCCAGCTTTAACTGTGCCTACAGTATCAGCGGCGGCGGCGGCATATACGGTAGCAGCCGTTACGGGGGCTATTGCCGATGATGGTGGTGCCCAGACAGACGAAACAACTCCAGCCAATAATGCCACTGCCAACGATATGACCTTATTACCGGCCGTTCCCGTGGCGAATGACGCCTACTACTTTGGGGCAGACGCACAATGGGACTGGCTCTCTCTGGAGATAAGCACGGCTGGTGATGGCGTCTGGACTATTGTTTGGGAATACTATAATGGGTCAAGTTGGGTAGCCCTAACAGGACTCAGTGATACGACAGTCGGCTTCACCCAGTCAGGTAGTGTAGCCTTTCTTAGACCGGGAGATTGGGCAACAGCCACTATTATCCTGGCAAATAAATACTGGATACGAGGCAGAGTCTCAGCTTACACATCAATCGTAACTCAACCATTGGGGCAGCAAGCCTGGATAGGAACACACTAGGAGGAATGATATGAACCCAGAATTAAAGACAGAAAAAGATTATCGGGAGTTTGCCAGAATAGGTCAGAAACTGGGAGTGCCAGTCTTTGAGGCTTTCTTGACGCTGGAGGTGCTGGACAAGGATGGCAACGTTCTATCCAAGAGAAAGCAGAGAAGCCATAGCTGGACACGAAACGCCTATAACCATTTATTCAGTCAGTTGGCAGGTAAGGACTTGGATGATGCCACTACCTTTGGTGGTGGTTATCTTAATATAAAAGATACTGGTGGCACAGTTAGAGATGGTTCCTACCCTTCATGTATATCTAATATGGGAACAGATGACTTATATACTATGGATACTCCGCTCCTTGCTTACGGAGGTTACTTAGCCGAAGCTGCCAATGACGATTACGGTATCCTGGTGGGCACTGGAACTGGTGCTGAGAGCTTTGAGGATTTTGCTCTAGGAACGAAGATTGTGAATGGCAACGTTGCTACCCAGTTGGCCTACGGTGAACATGACGCCCACGCTGAGACTTATACTGCTGGCACCAAGACCTATGATGTGGACTTGGTGAGGTATCTTAATAATAACAGTGGTGGGTCTATAACAGTTACCGAAGTTGGTTTAGTTTTCTGTGGTTACGCGGCTGGTAGTGAGGGACTGTACATACTGGTAGCCCGTGACAAGCTCGCATCTGGAGTAGCCGTGGCAGCTACCGGGCAATTGAAAGTGACTTATACAATTAGTCTCGTATACGCTGGCTAGGAGGATATAATATATGGAAGCAATCAATCAATTGGCCTCTACGTTTATCTGGTGCCTTCTAGTGATAGGCTGGCTGGGTATCGGGATGGCGGTATCGGGGCTGGCTATATTTATTTACCGGCTAATAAGGCTAAGATGAATTGGTGGAAGAAGTTTTGGAAAAATCCGTACAAGTGGGGATTGTGGTATTGGATAGGTGGCCGACCCTGGACATTTATCCTTCGAGATATATGGCACACATATGAGTTCTTCTGGATTGTTGGGCTTATCTCACTAGGGGTGTGGTTGGGGCATCAGTTCGACTGGGTAACTGTAATGAAGATTCTATGGGTGTTCTCGGTAGGCTACATCGGAGGGCATCTATTTTGGGGGAAGGAGTATGTCCCAAATCAGAAAGGAGATTAGATGCCCGAAAGAAAGATAGAAGATTACCTGGAGAAAGACCCCCAATATCTAACAGCCCTGATAGCCTTAAAGGTAGACGGCATTAGCGAGGAGAAACTACCAGCCATCACCACTCACCTAGAGAAGCTCAATAACAAGGTGAGTAAAAATCATGAGCGTATCAGTAAATTAGAAATCATCGCAGAGGTCGAAGATAAATATGGTTTGATTAAACTCCCAATGAACAAGAAAAAGATGGTAGCAACAGGTGGAGGCGCTATTGCGCTTATTACTGCCTTGGTCTATATTATCGTTTATATTCTTTCAGTTACAGGGGTAATGCCATAATGGAGTATGATAAACCATGGAGCTCCTCATCGATGGTAGAGCTCATAATAAACACCTGCTCAAGGATGTGGAATCCCTGAAACAATGGCTGCTGCACGCTGCACGGGAAGCCAAGATGACTGTCTTTGGTGAACCCCAAGTCTATCATACTTCCTATCCCCTCCATCCTCCCCTCAAGGATTCTGGTCTGTCCGGTATAATCTTCTTGGGAGAGAGTAATATCGTTGTCCATACCTATCCTGAGTTTCACTGGGTGAATATCAATCTCTTTACCTGCAAAGACGTGGACCCGCCGGAAGATTTAATGGAGTTTGTTAAGAAGACTATGGCACTGAGTTTTTACCAGGTGTCCTGCTTCCAAAGAGGCGTTGACCTTGAAACAGGGGAACCACAGGAGACAAAACTGCTTTGGAGCAAGACTGTGCCTGCGTGAGAGCCATATAGAGCCTCATTGATAGAAGAATAAGTATAATCGTACTGGCCATCTTAATTGTGGCCTTCCTTTTTGTGGGTAAAACCACTTATGCCCTGTCCGAAAGGATGGGGCGGTTGTTTTTGTTTCTCTTACGCATAGTAATATGAAGATAAACGTAGCAATAAAGAGTTATAGCGAGGTAGATATAGGTAGTTATATGCCAATAGAGATATTCAGGTTTGACAAAGAGCACAGCATTCTTTTATAATGTGCACATAGGAGAGCAGATGAATACGAAAGCTATTGGCATAAGAATCCCAGTTAGTCTATTAGAGAAGATAAACAGAAGAGCTACACGGCGAGGAATGACATTTAATAAGTGGGTAAACTGGGCGATCGCACAAGGATTAAGACCACATAAGAAGAAAGACTGATTCACTCTGACGAGAATCGGAACGAGTGAGGAAGGGGAATGATGATAGGCAGAGTAATATTTAACGCTTTGGTGTAGCATAAAGAGGGAGGTGCAACTTGCCGGAAGCTAAAGACACTGTGTTGAAGCGGGGAATAAAATGAAAAGACAACTGTATCAATGTTTCAACGCTAAGGTTAATAGGACTGAAGTGGTTTGTGCCAAAGGGCATAGTTTTGAGGGAAGAGTTACCATACTAAACGTAGCCAGAGGTGCACCTTTGAAGATGGCCATTTGTGAAACGTGCCTTGACTATGATGAGATGGGCGAACCATTAAGCAAAGAAGAACGGGGATGGGCAAAATGAAGTTTGAGTGTGTCCGATGCCCGGAGAGTTTTGCCCAGTTCCAGCACTTGGTAGACCATTGGGAGGAGCGGCACCGAGCTAAGTACGACCTGGAAACAGCTTGAGGATTCCAGGGCACTAAGGAAAGACTGGCTGGGGAGACACTTTCCGCACTTGTTTCGGGATTAAAAAAGGGGGATTAATGTTATACACAACATTCAGGGAAGCTAAAAAAGGAGGGGCTTGCAAGGAGAGCTATAAGAAGATGGCAAAGGCTCTCGGTGGAGTTCGGAATTACGGACAGGGTACTCCTATAGAAATGGAAAAGGTACTTGAGGTTTGCGGATTTGATGATGCGCTATGGGCTTTAAGGATTCTTATTGAGCCAGCCGACAAAGAAGTAAGAATCTTTGTGTGTGACTGTGCCGAGAGGGTATTGCCATTGTTTGTAAAGAAACACCCGATAGACAAAAGACCCCAACAGGCGATAGTGATTGCTCGTAAATACGCCAACAACGAAGTTACGCAAGAGGAATTGGCTGCTGCTAGGGATGCTGCTGAGGCTGCTTCTAGGGATGCTGCTGGGGCTGCTGCTAGGGATGCTGCTGGGGCTGCTGCTGAGGCTGCTGCTGGGGCTGCTGCTGAGGCTGCTGCTAGGGATGCTGCTGGGGATGCTGCTTGGGCTGCTGCTTGGGATGCTGCTGGGGCTGCTGCTTGGGATGCTGCTGAGGCTGCTGCTTGGGATGCTGCTTGGGCTGCTGCTTGGGCTGCTGAAAAAGAATGGCAGATAGATAGGTTTAGAATCTTAATAAGAGGGGAGAGTTAAATCCCATGACTAAAGGAGGGTTAAAATGTTATATCAGGAAGTATTAGAAGGGGCACTGACTAAAGAGCAGAGGCAGGCAGGCTACGAACTTGAGGAACTGTGGGACTGTACCACCCTCAACTGCAAAGGGGAATTCATTATCGCTTGGGTGAGTAAAACAGTGACCTATGCCCGTATCCAGGAAGCAATCAGTCAAACTAAAACCTGCTGGAGGTGTGGACACCGGGGACTGGATGTAAGCGAGCAGCCTACGCATATACTAGGCCGTGATACTACGGAATATTTCTGTAACGATATAGAAACTTGCTTAGATAGGTGCGAAAGGAGGTAACTAAATGATAGAGACTAAGGAACAGACAATGGCGCTAGTCAGACTGGAGAGTGATAGTGCGGTCATGTCCTTCTGGAACCAGGCCAACGGGTTACGAGAGTATGCGGAGAAGCTGGTAATTAGAACGGCAGAAGACCTCACCCCAGTGACCAACGACCTCAGCGTTATCTCCCAATTAAAGAAGGCCCTTGAGGAGAAGCGGAAGGAATACGTCGTACCACTCCAGGGCCAGGTCAAGGACTTTAATGATGCCTTCAAGACACTGATGGAGCCGATTGAGATAGCTGATAAAACGACCCGGGCCAAGATACTGGAATTCCAGGTGAAGCAACAAGTCATCCGGCAAGAGCAGGAGCGTATCAACCAGATGCGCATGGACGCCGCCAGGGCCGAAATGGAACTGAAGGGCGAACTGACCGAATCAGTAGACCTCGTTGAAGTGGTAGCCGAAGCCCCAACGCGGGTAAGTACCGATATGGGCACCATAGGCCAGAGAGACAACTGGAAGTGGAAAGTGGTGAACTTTACCCTTGTACCGGACGAGTACAAAATGATTAACCCGGCCGTAGTGACGCCTGCTGCTAAGTCATACAAGGATACCAGGACTATCCCGGGCATCGAGATTTACAACGAACCAATCATTGCGGTAAATGCAAGGTAGTCTACAATTCTTACAAAGCATTAAAGTAAAGGAGGAAACCGAACATGCCGATAAAGGGATTGAGTGACCAACGCCGGCTACCCCGGATAGGTAAGATACACCTGGGGTACAAGGTAAAACGGGAGGACGGCGTAGAATACCCCAGGGCGGCGCAGCATTTCGTGTACCCGCCCGACCACCCACAGCTTGAGGAGCTTATAGCCACCTATGGTCCCAAGCCCACGGAGCTACGGGTAATCATACCCGTTGAGGATGACGAGAAGTTTGCCAGCCAGTATTACCGCTGCTATAGCCGTACCCGTGGCCTGATATGCAAAGGCGATGGGGAGACGGCGGTACGCATGGTTGATACGGCTACCGGGGCAATGGCTAATCGCTACACAAAAGAGGCCGAACTGCAGGAAATACCCTGCCAGGGCCGGGAATGCCCGGACTATGGCCGCACCGGCTGCGGTGAGGTAATGAATCTTCAATTCTTATTGCCCGAGGTCAGCGGCTTCGGTGTCTGGCAGATAGACACAGGGAGCATCAACAGCATCATCAATATCAACAGTGCCGTAGACCTGGTACGCCAGGTTTACGGGCGGGTTGCCATGGTCCCGCTGATACTGGCACTTGAGCCCAAAGAGGTAACCAACCCCGATGATGGGAAGAAAAAGACGGTGCGGGTACTTAATCTGCGGAGCCAGGATAAGATGCTGGAAGCGTACCGCAAGGCGTCTATGCCACCGCTGGAACTGGTGCAGGAGGTGAGTTTGCCCCGACCTGATGAGGACGCCATATTTGCCGACTTGCCTACGGTTACTGAGGGCAACGGTGGCCTTGACGGTGAGGAGGCATGGGACAAGATAGTGAAGGTCGCTGACAAGGCAGCTGCCATTGAGGGAAACGTAATTGCAGGCCAGGCTTACGTTGAGGAACAGATACCCGTGATAGGTCAGCGGGACCCGCTGCCAATGGGCCGCCCGGGCCAGAAGTTGCGGGTAAAGGAAACTAACCAAATCCTGATATGGATCATACGGCCCAATAATGTCGGTAACTGGTACAGCGAGAAGGAAGCCGCCAAAATGGAATCCGTAATGGAAGCGCCCGACGAGTTCGTGGAAACTGTTACGGATAAGGTACCTGACGACGATGACGGCGTGGTGGGCATTGATATGGACTGGGTAAAGGATAGTCTCAAGGTACTCAAGTGGAAGCCACAGACGGCCATTAGTTGGCTGACTGTTAACATCCCAGGTATCAATATCGAAGGCACCCTAGCTAAAGTGCTGGGGCGGTTGACCAATGAGGAACACCAGGTATTCGTCAAAGAAATCCAGGACAGACTGGAAATGAATCAGGGAGGCGTACAGTGAGTGAATTCGTAATATGTCCACTGATGGCGATTGCAAAGGGTGGCACTGACGTAAGTAATTGGTTGTGTCAGAAACACGAATGCGCCTGGTGGGTCGAGTCTCAGGATCGGTGTGCTATCAAAGATATGGCACTCACCGAGTCCCATTACGGCGGAGGCCGGGTATAGAGAGAAACTTAACAACTGAATAGCTTGCTGGGAGACTATCATGGGGGTAGTGTGGTACTCCGAGCTAGGGCTAAGGACCCTAGTTAGACCGAGGGAAGGATAGGCGAATCGGAGGTATGCGAAGGGCTAGTGCAGAAACCCTTAATGGGAGTTAAGGGCAGAGAGTCCAGAGGACAAACGCAGCAACCCCAGCAAGGGGCCAGCTACCCGAAAGGGCGCAGTTGAAATGAGTAGCAACAAGTGGAGGAAGGCTCTGGTGCTTACTAGCTGGCAGGGGTGGGGGTGAGGTTCTCTTAATGACAGCATACAGTGATAGCTGCCTGCCCCCTCCCCTTCGGAGAAGGGAGGAGAAATAATGAAACTACCGATATTGAGTGATGAGCAATTGGAAGCCGATATAAGAAAGGACTATGATTGGTTCCGTATCAAGAACTTAGAGGCTAAAATGGCTGATGTCTTAGTTTGGACAAGGGAAGCCCAACGGGACCTTGACCGTATTAATGCGCTGAGGTGGTTTGTGGAGTGGTTAGAAGCACACAAATGCCAATTTAGTGAGAGGGAAAACATTATCATTACACCGGAGGATTATCAGAGGCTGAAGGCTGAGTTGGAGGGGAGATGGCCAAGACAGGGCTAGAGATAACCGAGGCGCAATTTAGGGAACAGATAAGAGACTTGGCCAAGACATTCGGATGGATGTTTTATTTTACCTGGCAATCCTTTCATTCCCCCAAAGGCTGGCCTGACGTGGCTCTTTGTAAACCGCCTAGGCTTATTCTCGCAGAACTCAAATCAGAGACAGGCCAGCCGACAGAAAGTCAACGGATGTGGCTCTATACATTGCAGAACTGTCCGGGGTGTGAAGTCTATCTATGGAGACCGTCTGACTTTGATGAGATAGTATCTATATTAGAGGAGGAGAAAAAATGAGTGTAATGGTGGATAGAAAAACAGTGAAAGAACGGCTAGATGAAGATGGTGGGGTCGAGAGGCACTGTCCAAAATGTGACGAATGGTGGCCAGCAGACCGTGAGTTTTTCTACGGCTCTAAGGAAAAGCTCCATTATTGGTGTAAAGCGTGTTATCTAACGTGGAGGAGAGAGAGACGGGAGTGTTCAAAGTAGTAAAGTAGAGGAGGATTTATGACCGATAAGGAATGGGAGAGGTTTGTGGCGTGGTGGAGGGGTCAATGGCCTGCGTCTAGTCCTCATCGTCCTAGTGTTGAGAAGTATCTTGAGTATCGTAAGAAGGGGGAATGATATGGGAATGTTCGATGATATTCGTTATGAGATGCCTTGTCCTGAGTGTGGAGTTAAAGTCGATGGCTTTCAGAGTAAAGACGGGCCTTGTAATATGGATATTCTTGATTTTTGGGAAGTCAGGAACTTTTACGCACCTTGTCCTTGTGGAGCGTGGATAGAGTTTAATCTCAAGCCACCACCGAAGCCTTATTCTATAGATGATTACGAGATGGTTAAATGGAGATATAAATGAAAAGACTATTGACCAGGTTAATCTTTAAGAACCCACTCAGCCCCTATGGAGGTCGGAAGAACTTGATGAGACAAGGTTTGTTGACCACGCAGAAGACGGAACAGTGATAGGGGTCGAGCTTCTGTATGTGAGTGGTGGTGTCGACATGTCCGATCTCCCACACGAGGACGAAATCAGCAAACTCTTAGAGTGTATATCTGAGATGGCTTTGGACACTTAAGTAAGGAGGGATGATGCACGCAAAGTCGATTGACCTGAATAGGATAGGCTTGGAGATGGCAACTGAGGCGCATAACGCGGCAACGAAGTTCCCGCCCTTCCATTCTGCTCACGAGGGTCTGGCTGTTATCCTTGAAGAGTACGAGGAACTAAAACGTGAGGTCTTCAAGAAGCAGACCGAATACGACATAGTGAGGATGCGGAAGGAAGCCATACACCTCGGAGCGATGGCACTCAGGTTTATCCACGACATAGTTAAGCCAGCGTAAAAGGGAGGTTTCAAGTAAATTGAAAAACAGACTACTAACCAAGCTAATCTTTAAGAACCCACTCAGTCCCTACGGAGGTAAAAACATGAAGAGGAACCTGCGAGTTATCGCAATTATTGTCATGGCAGCCCTACTACTTGCTTGCCTGATTGCTTTAACGTGGCGAGCAGGTGAGGTTTCTGGGCAAGGCGGATATATGTTGCCGACTACAGAGATAGAAGGAGGATATGGGTATGGTAAAGTTCAATATTGATTTCCACTTATGGATGTGGTTCCTGCCTTTAACAATTTCGTATCTTGGTCGCCATTTCCATATAGGTATCTTGTGCTTTAGCTTATCAATGGATTGGGGATTATGATTAAGAAACTACTCTTCTTACTGGTAATAGGGCTAACAATATACCCTGTGGCGGAGCTTACCGGGATAATCCTGACTACCAATCTGGTTGTTGGGCAAGTAGATGTATTGCTTAATGTGTGGTGGGAGCAAGTCTTCGAGATAGCCTTTATCTGGACAGGCTACATAGCAGGGATGATTTTAGCGGGAGTATTGATTTGGAAAAGAAGTATTAAATAATCTATGCTGAAAGGAGGGGAATATGAAGGTTTGGAAAGTAACCGAAGGTGATGGAGGGGGTATCCCACTATACATAGATAGAATGGCAGTATGGGATGAAATTCAATGTGGGATAGAATATGATGAGGTTGGCAACAAATATCTCATAGAGGTTGTAGATATGCCAGGAGAAACCTTTTTCAATCTACCAGAGTGGGACAGTTTTTAATCTAGGGCAATGAAGTAGCGAGTGATATAACGCTTTGACTTTTGGTGGGTTTTGTAGTAGGGATGATTTTAGTTTGGAGGTTGGTTAGATGAGGACATTATGGGCAGGTCAATGGTATAGCCATAATAGATTAGATGGAGTTAAAAGGCATATATTCTATGAAAATTATCTACCAGTTGTGTTTAGAACTCGCAGAGAATGTAGGGAATGGATAGAAGAGAGATATGGTTATATTAAAGACAGGGAAGATTTAAGGAGAGAACCTCACGGGTGGCGATTGCCCAGAGCGGTTAAAATTGAGTTAGTTGTTAACATCCTGTAAGAAAGTGCGGATGATTTTAGTTTGGAGACTTGCTAGGTGAAATCCTACTACCAAGATGAATGGGTGACTATCTATCACTTGACAAGTCTACCTGTCTGTGATAATATATCAATAGATAAGTGTATGGAGGTAGGCTCATGTCAAAGGAAGCAACTAGACGGTATCGGGCAAGGCAGCGAGGGGAAGATGTTCCGAAGTTATCAGCAGGAGCACCGAAGGGTTATAAGCAAACTGAGGGACATGTGCAGAAACGTAAGCGATTTGGTGCTAACCATCACGCTTTCAAGGGCGAGGATATTGTTATCAAGTCTGGACGAACTAGAGCATTACGCTGTTATTCTCTCAAGCCTTGCAAAAGATGCGGTAGCCCGAAGGCGGAGAGACACCACAAGGATGATAACACTACCAATAACAGCCCAGAGAATATCCGCTCCCTATGCCGGAGATGCCACATGCTTGAGGATGGTAGGTTAGATGGACTACGAATTATCGCCAGAGAAAACCAACCCAAAGCCGTGGCCGCCCGCTGGGGTAAAGTGGTATTACTCTGATGAGTGGGTGGCCATAGCACACGCTGATTGCAGGGAGATACTACCTGAATTACCCGATAATAGTGTTGACCTTGTGGTTACTTCACCACCTTATGAAGATTTGCGGGATTATGGTGGGTTTGTATTTGACTGCCAAAATACAGCTCAAGAATTATTAAAGTTAATTTGTGATGGCGGAGTCGTGGTATGGGTAGCGGGAGATAAAGTAACAGATGGCGGTGAATCTGGTGAGTCTTTTAGACAGGCTCTGCTATTTAACAGTGTGGGATTTAAGTTATTAGATACTATGATTTATGGGAAGGACGGTATTCGCTACCCTGAGACTATACGATATAACCAGCAGTTTGAGTATATGTTTGTTTTTTGTAAGGGAAAACCCAAAACATTTAACCCGATTAAATATCGCAACAAATACAATTTTGTGAAAAACAAGTTAGTGACTAATAGAAATGCAGATGGCAGTTTAACCAGAAAGCATTATGACGCTAAAGAAGATGTTAGTTTAGCGAATATCTGGTTTTACGATGTTGGATATATGAAATCTAGTAAGGATGCTTTTGTATTTGAACATCCTGCTATATTCCCCGAAGCATTGGCAAGCGACCATATAATATCTTGGAGTAACCCTGGCGACTTAATCCTAGACCCCTTCCTTGGTTCTGGCACAACTGCCTACTGTGCTAAGAAACTCAACCGCCACTGCATCGGAATAGAAATCGAGGAGAAATACTGCGAAATCGCAGCCAAAAGATGTTCTCAGTCAGTAATGGAGTTAAGGATATGATTTTAGTTTGGAGGTTGGTGTGGAAAAGAAAATGAATATAGAGCGAAATGACAGGGCTAGGATTATCCACGCAATACACAAAAGTCTTAGGTATTCGGTTTGTGGCTTGCTGTGGATAGAGGGCAAGAATACCAAAGAGACAATGGATGAGGTGACTTGTAGACACTGCCTAAGAAAGCTGAGATGAGGCTATATTCTGGACAATAGAGTTTTAGTTTGGATGTTGTGTAGATGAGCTTTGGCATAGGTAGCAGAGTTGAGGTAATAACAGCCGTGTATCTTGGTAGGTGGGTTTATCCCTTAGAGAAAGGCATTTAACACCAGGGTTGCAAAGGACACTATAAAAATGAATAGACTACTAACGAAGAGGAACCTGAGAGTTATCGCGGTGGTTGTCATGGTGCTTGTTCTAGCTGGCTGCTTGGCGGTGCTGTCGGTGAGGGGGAATTTGAAGGAGGTAATTGATGGCAAGAGGCAGGATGATAAACAAGAAAATATCGAACTCAAAGAGGGTCAACAACCTGCCCGGTGACGGTGCCTTACTCTATACCTGGCTTCTAGCGCATGTCGATGTCAATGGTGTCTTCTATGCTGATGCCAGGTTAGTATTGGCTTTGGTCCTACCACGGAGAGAAGGTGCTACTGAGGCTAAGGTGAAGAAGTGGTTAAGCCTCATGGCTGAGGCAAAGAAGGATGATGAAACTCCTCTGATTCATCTATTCTCGTCCGATGGTGACACCTATCTCTGGTGCCCAGGCTTTGAAGATGAGCAGATAGGGCTCTATTGGAAGAGAGAGAAGCCAGAACACCCATTACCACTGAGGGAGCTATACGAAAAGTATGGCTTCTCTCTTATTAAAATAAGTCACAAAGATGGTGAGACTAAAGACCATATCAGGAAGTACACTGGCAGGCAGAGCTCGGAGACTTCTGACAATGACCCGAAGTTGGCTGCTATGATTGAGTGTTATGAGCAAAACATTGGTGCGCTCGCGCCCTTACTGGTAGATGAACTGAAGATTATTAGAGATGACCGTGAGATACCTGGTGGCTGGTTTGAGGATGCGGTCAAGGAAGCAAAGACTCAAAACAAGGGGAGTCTCAAGTATATTGAGGGTATATTGAAACGATGGGTAAGAGAAGGCCGAACAGCCAAAGGAGAAGGACATGGAGCAGATAGGGAACATACTCCCGCAGATAGTCCCCAGCAGCGCACAGAACGCCTCAAGGCCAGCGTCAGAACGAAGTGAAGAGGTCTTTGATTGTAACGTCTGCCGTGATTTCGGGTGGGTTCACCCGTTCAGGGAAGGCCGGGTCATTTATAGTGACATAATGCGGTGTCTCTGCAAGAAGGACTCTGATGAGCAGGGCAGACAGACCCAGTTTATCCGACTCTGCCACCTCCCGACCAAGACCGAACATAAGACTTTCGAGAAGTTCCTGACGTATGGTGACGAGATATTAGAAGAGGCTTTAGCCTCTGCGATTAAGGTCTCTGATGGGTCTCCTGATACCGTCTTTCTTACATTACTGGGCGAGTCCGATAAGGGCAAGTCACATCTGGCTATTGCTGCCTGTCGAAGGCACCTAGAGCAAGGGCATGCCGCCTCCTATGTCAATGTCCCTGCTATGCTCCAGGAATTAAGAGAGGGCTATGACAAAGAGGCACAATATTCCTACTCAAGCATACTCACCCTTTATAAGCGAGTTGGCCTGTTAGTTCTTGATGATTTGGGGACGGAGAAGGGAAGCGAATGGGGAGCCGAGCAGATACAGTCGATAATAGATGCCAGGTATGATAATGCCCTGCACACTATCGTTACTACCAACCGGCCGCTGGATGACCTCTTTAAGTATGAGGATAATCGCCGTGAACACTGGAGGGACCTGGCTAATATGCGGGTAAGAAGCAGGCTTGAGCGAGAGTCTTGGTGCAAGGTGCTAGTTCTTGACTGCAAAGAACACATGATGAGATAGCACTATGACTAATGATTTGCGAAAGGGACCTAAACTATTAGACCTATTCTGCGGTGCTGCGATGGGCTACTATCGTGCAGGCTTTGGGATGATTTTAGCAGGGAAAAACAGATGGATATGATATGTCCCAGGTGTGGGAGTTCTAGCCGGCTACCCAACTACGAGGAATGGCAAACAAAGATAATGCAACCATGCTTTCTCTGCGGCTATCCCAGAGCCGCAGACCTGAAACAAGTCAAGGCAAAGGCGAGGTCAAAGGTACGCTCATACCAGAAACCCCGCCAATGCCCCTAGAATCAGCTCTCACTCCCCAATCTTTCTGTCTTTAGTTTCTCGGTAATCGCCTCATTCACCCAGGCGGCGTAAGTGACTCTCTTCGGGCGGCGCGTCAGCGCTGACGCCTTTGCCTGGTTGATAAGTTCCTGGTCCAGTCCCCTAAGATGCCAGACGTTAGTCGCCATCTTTCACCACCTTAAATGATATTACCCACACCCAGGGGTTAGTCACCCACCCATAGCCACGCTTGGCATTGTATGAGTCCCATAATCTGCCAAATGCAGCTTGTGGATATTTCATCGGCTCTTGGTCGTCAACACTTGCACACCACGGCTCTGAATCTATAAGGCCACCCATAAACAATACGCCCTCACTGATTGCATCATTTCTACTTATCTCCTGCACCCTCTCCACTCTGACCTCAGTAATCTCAAGGGTTATCCGTGAAGCCCATCTTGGCATGTGGATTGAGGGTCGCCATTGATAGTGTCCTAACACTTGGTCTGCCCGATAAACTACTAGCGATTCACCTTCTGGTTTGTCCCTATAAGCAAACCCTTCTCGGCAATAGAGCCTATCGCCTACTTGACCATATCTACACTTAAAAACCAGTCCCTTATTTGGGTTCCTGCTCATAAGACCTACCCATTCATCAGGGGTATTCATAGGTAATATATCAAGTGGCTGCTGCCCTTTCCATTGCTTAGTTGTTGTTGCCAATATTCTTCTGGTCTGAGTTTTCCCATCTTCCAGAATAGCCTTGACCATATCGGTTGATAATATTATCGGGTGGTCTTTCATACTGACACCTCCTCGACCCTAGTGATGGGGGGTGGCTGATACCACTGGATGTAGCCACTAGCCAAGTCATAATGGGCGAGGCACCGACACTCCTGACACTCTAGTATCCAAGTATCAAAGTGGGTTGTGGCTATGTGCTTCAGGTCCGGACAGCCGCATTTGCATTTAATTGTTATTGCTGGCATTGGATACCTCCTTTTATTGTGTCCCTTGTATCTGTTGGGATACTCCTAACTATATACCCTCGAACTATCCTTGTCAATACCTTCTTTTGCCCGGAAAGTACCTGTTTGACTTGACAAAATGGTGAAATAATGATAGCTTTGAGAGGAAAGTGCATAGATTGTGGAAAGTAGCATGAAGATATTGCTTTTAGACCTTGATGTGCAGAGAAGGCAAAGGCCGTTCCCTAACTTGGCGCTGATGAAACTTTCTGCCTATCACAAGGCATGTGGTAATGAGGTATATTTGAATGAGCCACTCCTCTGGCATACCGTTCTTGTAGGGAGATTGCCCGAATGACTAAACATAATTCCTGCACTTCCCTCATAATCCAGGATAATCCCGGCACTTTGGCCGAAAAAGTGGTAAAAACTAGGTCCACTTCCCCTAAAAATCCAATGGTCGCCGTTGATGTCGATATAGATTATATAATAGTCTTAATGGATGTCGATATAGACCATCCTCTTTTGTCTATACCGACTATTACTTGGAGCCAACCAAAACCAAGTGCCAACTACATCAAGATTGATAACGAGTCCTTTGTAATCCCAGGGGGTGTCGGATGAAACATCTGTGCTATTCTAGCCTTGATTATACCCCCTTCTCCTTGATTCCCCCCTGATTTAATCAGAATCTTATCCTGATTCGTCTATGATTTGGTCATGATGAATCCCTGATAAGTTCCTGATGGAATCCCGACTAACGCACGGGCGTTTAAGTTAAGGTAATATAAGTTAATATAAGAGAAGGTAAAAGAATAGACATGTTGCTTTTGAGAAGGGAATAGATAATAAGAAACCTGCCGAGATTTTTGGGGTGACCGCAAGGACAATAGGGAAGTCTTTGGAGAGAACAAATGCAGCCTTTATTACTCTGCTTGGAGTGTCAGAAGATTAAAAAAAAGTCCTACTAGAGGCTTATGCTCCTCTTAAGCACACCAAAGATACCGGCCATAATAACTGGAAATTAGTCAAGAGAAGTATGAAAAAGGATTCCAACCAGCAATTGAATAATCACGGAGATAAGAGGGGCCTTCACCCTAATAGCCTCAATAATTTAGAAAAGGGCAGGAAAAACGGCTTTAAGAAGGGGAAGTCGGGCAACTCTAATGGCCAGAGTATCACGGCCATAATCAAAGAGATGCTCAACGAACCTGCCGATGAGCGGTGGCTTGATGTTGCAGATAAAGGCAAGGGAAAGACTTGGCGGCAGATGGTAGCTCAAGCTCTTTTAATAGGTGCGGTGAGGGGTAATCCTGGGTTAATCAAGGAACTATTGGATAGGCTTGAGGGCAAGGTGACTCAGCCTGTTCAAAATGATGGCAAGGTAGAGCTTGAGATAATCTATCACGATAAACTTGAGGAAGATTGTTGACAACCGAGACTAAGACTAGACTACCCATCGATTTATGGAGTACGGACAGACATCCAGCGCAGAAGAGGATGGTTGAATCTACCAGTAAACGACTGGTAGTGAAGGCTGGCCGCAGGGGTGGTAAGACAGTGGGCTTTGCAATCAGGGCGGTTAAGAGATTCCTTGAAGGCCGCCGCCAGTTATACGCCGCCCCTACCACCGAGCAGACCGATACCTTTTGGTTTGAAGTCAAACGAGCATTAGCTGAACCAGTCAGGGCCGGTATATTCAAACAAAATGAGTCCGAGCAATTTATAGAATTACCAGGGACTAAGCAGAGAATCAAGGCAAAGACGGCTTGGAACGCCAATACATTACGTGGTGACTATGCTGATGACCTTTACTTAGACGAGTTTCAGTTAATGGCTGAGGATACCTGGGACGAAGTCGGAGCGCCGATGTTGCTTGATAATAATGGCGATGCGGTGTTTATCTTCACCCCCCCCTCGCTCAAAGCAACAGGTGTCTCAAAAGCTAGGGACCCCCGGCACGCTTCTAAGATGTTCAAGAAGGCTCAGGCTGATATGACTGGGATGTGGGAGACAATCCACTTCACCAGCTTAGAGAATCCATTTATCAGTAGGGAGGGGTTATCCCTCATCACCAGTGATATGTCGATGGACTCGTACCGCCGTGAGATTATGGCTCAGGATGACGATATCGAGCTATCCTGGTTGGTCTATGGCAAGTTTAACGAGCAATTGAACAAGATACCTCGGTTCACTATCCCCACTAACTGGCCTGTGTTCTCAGGACACGACTTTGGTTCTGCTAACCCCGGGGCATTGTTTCTGGCTCAGGCCAAGCTCCCACTACCAGAGGGAGCACCGCCTTATATGCGATACAATGACCTGGTGGCCTTCAGGGAGTATGCACCCGGAGCCGGCTACTCGACACCTCAGCACAAAGACAGGTTTAAGGAGATGACAGCCGGCTACACAGTGGCTAAGAGGGTGGGTGGTAGCCATCAAGAAGAGGGTTGGCGTAATGACTTCGCTAATCACGGCTGGCCTATTCAAGAACCACAGGAGCACATGAGAAGGGTTGCCGTTCAGGTAGATAGGGTTATCGGCCTGATGGAATCCAGTAAGCTGTTTATCATGGATGACTTGTTTGTGTTACTAGCTCAGGTGGCTAACTGTATGTGGAAGTTGGATAATGAGAGGAAGCCTACTAATATCATCCAGGATGAGGCAAAGTATCACCTCCTCGCTGCTGCGAGGTACATACTGAGTGACTTCACCCCGGAGACAGTAGTGGAACAAGAGGCAATGCCGGTCTGGAGGTGGTAAGTGCCACTATATGAAGAAAAGGATAAGAAATAATGGCTAGAAATGGATTGGCTCACTCAGAACCATATCTGTGGGATGGAAAGTATATGGTGTTAAATGGGCGGATGGTTCATCGCATTGTTTGGGAATCGCAGAGTGGTATAATCCCTAATGGGTATCTTTTACATCATAAGAACGGCGATAGATTGGACAATCGATTGGAAAACTTGGAGATGATGACGCTTGGTGAACACTGCAAGCTACATCAACCCAGTTGCGGTCGGCTTGGGTATCGGTCAGTTACTTTGTGTATTACTTGTGGTAATGCAAAGCCTATTAACCGTCGCCGCCAATGTGGGAAATGCAAAAGTGCACAATACCGATTAAGAAGAAAGGAGAAAGCCTTTGCCCCTCTACGAATATAGTTGCCCCAGTTGTGCCAGGGAGTTCGAGAAGATAAAGGCGGTTGAGAACAGGCATCATGAGTTGTGTCCCTGGTGCTTATGGCCTAGAGCCAATTTAAAGATGTCAGTACCAATACTTGCAACTTTCCCGATAAAGGGAGTAAGGTTGAATGGGCAGGAGGTAGTATGATACCGATACCGATTACGCAGCTAAAGCAAATGAAGGTGGCTGACATCAAGGCAGCGATGCCGTTTGAGATAATCGCTGATGGTGTGAAGATAGGGGTATTCCAGGAGGAGTTCAAGGCTTCAGGGAAGACCAAGTGCCCCAACTGTAAGCTGGAGTATGAGGTCACACCACCGGATGGCAGGCCTTTCTTTTTTACAATAAGACACCCTTAGTTTAATTCAGGAGGTAAGACAATGGCATTACAGGAACCAGCCAAGAGGTCAAGCAAGTTCGTGCATATGAAAATAGTAGCTGAGCCAGGGGTTGCCAGAACGGCTGAGAAGCTAGACAATCCGCCGTCAAAGGTTAGACCGTTGTGGCAGGTCAAGGTTGTGGCTAGTTAGGAGGTAAAGATGACGATACATACAGGGAGACAACCAAGTGCGATTGTAGATGCGGTAATATCCGAGGTTACCGCTAACATTGATATGGGAGCTACTTATTTACTCTTATTTAACGGCTTTGGTATCAAAGAGTACGCTGGTTATGCAGCCCTCCAAATAAGAAATGCAGCCGATGATGCGTTTGCAGCTTTATATGCTGATGCTTACTATGTGGGTAATACTGGCATTGTTTTTATTGGCTCAGGAGCTACGGCTCTTATTAAAACGCAAAATGGAGATGATTCTACAGTTAGCCTTCAAGCTAGAGATAGCGGAGTAGGATTAGTCAATGTTGCTCGTCTTGTTGGCGCTGCCGACCCCTATTTTGAAGCTACACTTCCAATGGTGCTTTTACCCGTAGTTACTGCCAGTCTTCCTGCCACACCAGTTGAAGGTATGATAGCCTACGATGCTACCTTAAATAAGCTAGTAGTTTATACCGGGGCTGCTTGGGAAACGGTAACATCAGCATAAGGGGGTACTGAGTGTCTGAGCAACACGATGACACAGAGAAGACTATTAGCCTGACTGAACTCCTTAAGGATAGGGAAGAGTTAGTAGCGCAGGCCAGGGCTATTAGTGGAGCACTAAACTATATCAACCAGAAGATTGCTATACTCAACAAAGAGGATGTGAAAGAACCACAGGAGTAAGAAATGCCAGACGAATACAAACTCGTAACTGATAAGGAAAAGGACTTCGCCGACCTCTACGGCAGAATGGATGAGGACAAGAAGCTCCTTATTCAGTATTCTTACGTGATGCGGGACAAGGATGATAGGGAAGACCCGGATGTAGATAACATCACGATGAACGATGCTGCCACCTTTGCCAATAGAGTCCACAATACCATTATCCGGGCTGGGATTACCCCTGAAGTGGAGGGCGAGGGGCTGAAGGATGAAGACACCAGCCTGATAGAGGGCTTTATCAGGGCTATTGACCTTATGGCTGATTCCTTTATTCAGTATCGAGACATCCCCTCATTCAAGGACTGGGAGATACTACAAGCCTGTGATAGGGGTAGGATTGCTCGGCGAGTAACCTTGAGGGAAGAGGATGGCAAGTTGGCTCCCGATTCATTCTTACAGATTGATGCCCGTTATCTGAGTTACGAGTATGGCATCAACGGCCTGCTCTGGGTAGCTAACAGACTCCCCAGAAGCAAAGAGGATATCAAGGATGAGTATGGCGTTGAGGTTACCAGAAAGAACGCTGTAGTCACTGACTTTTGGAATAGCGAGGAGGAAGTAGTTTATGTTGGTAAAGAAGAGGTAAAGAGAGAGGCGAACGTCTGGGGTGAACCTCCCTTTATTATCCAGGTGGTGCCAGCAGGTCTATTCTTTATGGACGATGACCGAATGCTCCAGAGTGGGGAGAGTATCTTTTCTCTCGACCGCAACCTGTATCCGGCCAAGAATCTCTTTGGGACTATTCTACAGTCCCTGACCACGAAGTCCTTTTTCAATGGGTTGCAATTAGAGGTTGAAAATGTGGCCACTGCCAAGAAACCAGCATTACCGCCCTATGGCAAGAAGTTTGTTGCGCCGGTGAAGATAGGTTCAAAGGGCTACTTCTCAATGCCAATCCAGGATTTACAGAGCTCGGCCAAGTTCTTCTACTCTATACTGGATGAGGCTCTGCAAAATGGTGCTCTTCCCAAAGTATCTTATGGTACATATCCTTCTCCGGCATCAGGAGTGGGTATCGCTCAATTGAAGGAAGCTGAAGACCCTGTCTATTACCCCAGGATACAGGGATTTACTATGTTCAGGCAAAGACTTTACCGGATGATTATCAAGCAGTATATCCAACTAAAGATGAATCTCGAACTGGGTGAGGCTGGTTTCAAAAAGAAATACAGCTACCGAGACCTGGATAAAGATTTTTCCTTGAAGTTCTTTGTTGACCTGACCTCCCCGCAACAGGACATGGTCAATATCAGCACGGCAGCAGCGGTCGGAGGCCTTGTTTCAAAGGATACCAAACGGCGCAAGTATCTACGCCTCGATAATCCAGATGAGGAGAACGATAAGATACTGGCTGAGAGGGCTAGTGATATGAGTCCGATGGTAGCTATGTATGATGTCGGCAAGGCATTGTGGGAAAGAGGTGATAAGGTTAAGGCAGGGTATATTGCTAAACAAATGGGCGTCACTATGAAGGAGTTACTCTCTGGGGCAAGTTCAAATGGCAAGAAGCCAGTGCCGGAGCAGGAACCGAAGCAGTTAATACCGATGTTCGGTGGGGCGACAGGTGGTAGGGGTGATGGTGGTTCACCTGGAGGAGAAGAATAGTGGCTGAAGATTGGGATAAGTTCCTTGAAACTGAGATAAATCTTGGGACACAGCGCAATCCCCGGATGCAACGGCTGCGCCGGATAGTTAAAAGGCAGCAAGCCAATAGTGTACCCAAATTGCCACAACTAAAGAAGAGGGTTATATAACCGATGGTATCTAAAGCACCTAGAAATCCCAAAGACCCAAACTTTACTTTTGAGGAAGAGCAAAGAAGGCTGACACGTGAGGCTCAGGGTTCCCGTGACATCTGGCAGCAATACCTGTCTGAGAAGGAACTGGGCTATCGAGAGGACATTAAACTTGACCTCCTGATGCAGCGTGGTGCCACCTTAGAGGAGCAGCTTGAGTTCGCTCAGGCTTTCCCTCAAATAACCGAGTTTTCCCAGGCTGTGGATGCTCTCAATAGGCAGGTAGATGAGTATAACAGACTGTTTGACGAAGGGACTCTTCCCGATGAGGATGTAGTTGTAGAGACATTCGCTCAAGAGGAACTGGATACGGGGATGGAGAGGCTGGGTGAATTACCTGAGACTTTAACATCAGATGAAGGCTTATTGTACCAAGAATACCTGCGGACTGGGGGCACACTTGATGTCGGAAGGTGGGTAAGAGAGGGGAGTCCTATACGCCCACTAGACGTTGAACTAACAGTGGGAGAGGAACAATCCCGGTTATTCGAGAGTATGAACACTGTCTTCCCTGACCTTACTCCTGAAGCGGTGTTAGAAGAGGCGATGAATAACTTCCCTTCCTTTATCGAAAGTATCAGGGAGAAGGGGAGAACAGAGGATACAGAACAGCTACTGAAACGGTTTGGCTTTGACGAAGCGGATATTGAGCAGATATTTGAGCCGCAAAAAGCACCTGGGATTGTGGTGACTGAGGAAACTAAGGACCTCTTTTATGGCGTATTCCCCAAAGGATTAAATGTCGATGCCTTCCTTGAACTAGGTCAGGAGAACCCAGAGAAACTCCTACAGTTAATATGGATGAGGGGAGATACCGAGGCGTCACGTAATCTGATTAAGTCTCTATGGCCGCAGGCTACAGAAGAGGTGATTGATACCATATTCGATGAGCCTAAACAAAACTATACCCCTGCCCCTACTGATGATGACAGAAGGCGTATATTACGACAGGGTGGAGTAGATGAGACGGAGATTGAGAAGATTGTCGAGTTGAATAAACTTGACCTCACCTCAGAGGAGTGGCTTCAGAAGTGGAAGGACATTGACATCAGTGTCTGGAAGGATGTTGGGTATAGTGTGATAGGAAGGTCATTCTTTGCAGGCTTAGGGAACTTACTGGAAGCGGGAGCGGGAGCAGCTACGTGGGCTAAACAGGAGACTTTGGCCAATAGCCTCTTTGAGGCAGGGGAGGTCTTGACATCTGGCCGACCTCCCTCCGAGCCGTTTAACCCTGACGAGTGGTGGAATCCCCAGTTCTGGATGACCTCTGGGGTCGAGATGATGACCTTCTCCCTGGCGATGATTCCTTTTGCTGTCTTGGCAGCATCGGCAGCACCGGTCTTAGGTTTGGGAGCTACGGCTACTACAGTATTGGCTATTCTTTTCGGAGCTACAGGTGGTGCGGTGGCCGAATCTGTTATAGAAGCTGGGGCTACTTATAACGAAGCCAAGCGCCGAGACTTTACGGATGAGGAAGCCAGTGAAGCCTTCAGTAGTGTCTTCTGGAAGGATATGCAGGTTCTAACAGGAACGAATGCCTTAGAGTTCTTCGCTGCTTTTATGCCGGCACCAGCCAGGACTCTTACCAAGTTGACTACTAAGGGGTGGGTGCGAGTTATAAGGACTGGTGCCAAGATTGGTTCTATCGCCTTAACTGAAGCAGGCCAGGAAGTCCTCCAAGAGATAGCCTCTAAAAGAGCGTTGGGTGACGAGGTCGTCTGGGATGACGAAATGAAGATGGTGGCGATAGTTGGTGGGACGATGGGTCTGGCTCTCGGTGGGGCTGCTAATGTCTTTACCACTATCCAGAGTAAGGTCAAGGCTCGAATGACCCCTGAGCAGTTGGAGCAGTTCGATGCTAATAAGGCTGATTTTATTGAGCAAGGGCTTTCCGATGAACAGGCTGACCTCAAGGCAATGGATACCTTTGCTGAGACTACAGAGGGTAAGACAGTGGTGGAGGAAGTCACCGAGGATGTCAGGCAAGAAGAGATAGCTACCATCATTAAACCTCAGGACAATATCGAGGCATTAGCCTGGGAGCATATATCCAAACAGGGAGAGGAACAAGCCCCTACGCCGACTACAGAGGCTGTGGTAACGTCTCCTGAGGTTAGACCTGAGGTTGTAAAAACTGGTCAGGAATATACAGCCACGGTCTACAGGGGGAGTAAAGAGGGTGTTGCCCCTACAGACGAGGGATTGTTTGGTAAGGGGACATATTTCTCCAGTAGCCGTGAGTATGCTGAAACCTATGGAGAAGTAGAGACATCGGCTGTTACCTTGAAGAACCCCTATGTTATCACGTCACAGGCTGAATATGCGGAGCTTCAAGATATGGGTAGGAACTTCAGGCAGCAAGCCCTTGCCGAAGGGATGGTAGACCCCAGACAGATTGATGATTTTGTGGCTACCAAGATTAGAGAAGAACTAGAGGGTAGAGGACACGATGGCGTAATAGCCAGGGATATAATAGCCAAAGGTGATGAGGTTGTTGTCTTCCACCCGGAGACGGCAGTAAGTAAACCACCCACCCCCCCACCAGCCGAGGTTGCAGAAGTACCTACTGCCGAACCCGGTATGCCTGAAGCTGGCTTACAGAAGGGGATGTTTGGTGCTCCCCCTGCTGAGCAAATAAAGGAATGGGAATCTAAGGGATACACAAAAGAGGATGTGGAATCTTTGTCAGCCATGACTCCAGAATTGCGAGAATTAACTACTCATCCAGCTAGAATGGAGGGATTCCGTAATGTTTCTGCTGATTCCATAAATGATTATCTTCAGAAGTTATTGAATGTAGCTAAACAAAGAAATAATAAACGAGCTATAAATGATATTGAGACAGCCATTGAATACAATGATAGCGGATTACTACAAAGTGCCGTTTTTGATTCTGAGAGTGCATTAAACGCTTTGCATATGGATGAAATAGCTGCGCTACGGGAAGCTCAACGTTTAGCATGGATAGTAGTTGGTTCAATACCACCCGATGTAGATATTGAAGCAGTACAGAAGGACGCTTTTGTTGAGGTTTCGCCTGAAGAGGATATTGTGCGGGCGGGTAAAGATGCCTTTAATGCTCAAGCCGAGGCTGCGGGCTTGCCACCTCCCAACATACCACCCGGGGCAATAGGGCATATTGGGTCAGGTGGCAACAACTCCGAAAACTCCTTGTATGATATGGCGAACAGTATTATCCCTGGAGAAGATGCTGGCCGTGCCGCTTTACGACTTTGGGACGGTACTAGAAACAGGATGGCGACTGAAACTGTAGCGTGGTGGAGAAGCGGCAGCAAATTCCTGAAGGATTTGGGTATTGGCCAAACGGATGGGATGAATCAAAGATTAACTAAAGAAGACAGTCTTGAACTGTTCAAGGCACTACATGGGGAAGGTGAAATCGCTGGCGAACTTGAGCCTATTTATCACCACTTGAAAGCCGAACTAGACCAGGAAGCGTCTGATATGTTGGCGTTTGACCCCACATTTTCAAGAGTTTTAATGGCACATCCCGATTATTTCCCAAGAGGTTGGAGACCGCCAAAAGAAGGGGCACGGTTAAGGCTCGGTGCTAAACCGGGTTTCTTAAAGCCTAGAGTGGATGCGACCTTTACTGAGATGATTGAGGCTGGATGGGAGCCGTTGTCTTGGAATCCCTACGATATGGCAGCTCTCAGGGTAATGGCGGGAACCGAGTATAGAGAAGGCAGTATCCTCATCAAACGGTTAAAGACACATAATAAGGCGATTGCCGAGCACGAAGCACCCAGGGATGGTTGGAGAGTTCCGAAAGTTGGGCCAGCATTTGAAGGTAAGCCTTACGTCAGGGATGGCAAGGCTTATATGACACCTAAAATAGCTGTGCCTAATAGAGTTGCCGATGTGCTGGAGAGTATTTATGGTGTGCCTGTAGAGTTTAGAGTCAAAGGGGTGAACATTTGGAAAGCCATCTCAGCATTTGGCTCTGTTACCAAAAGAGCTAAGTTGTTTGCTTCTTTATTCCAGCACGTAGATTTCTTAACCCGGGACCTAATAGTAGCCTTTTCCCCAGAAGGTATCAGGCATGGAGTTCCTTTGAAGATGCCAGCTTTTGTTTCTAGAGCGATGTGGTCATCAGTCAGTCCCACTAGTAGAGCTAGGTTAGAAACCCGCATACTTTCTGGAGACCCGCTATATGTTGATTCTGATATATCTCTTAGAATGGTGGCCGATAAGGGCTGGAAGTTAGGGCAGGACGAGTTGCTGATTCGCAGGGATGTCAGAGCAAATCTGGAGAGGACTATTACAGAAGCTCAAGAAGAAGGACTGACAGTAAGCACTATGGGTCAGGTGATAAAAGGTGTTACTATAGTTACTGACCCGGTAACTAAAAGATTAGCGTCCGTAGCTAGGTTCTTTGAAGCGGGCTTATTCGATGGAATGTATAGAGAATCACAAGCCTTCGCTCTGGAACACGTTTTTATTCCAAGATTGAGAAGGCTGCATCCCACCTGGACAACTGAGCAGATTGCAGGGTCAGCAGCGGAGGAAGTTAATAAGCAATTCAGCACTCTAGGAGTGTGGCAAAGCGTTATACAGCAGCCGGCTGTGAGAGAAGCTGCTAGAGCGTTGTTCTTTAGTTTCAATGAGTCGGAATCCTTAATCAGGCAGGGTACAAGTGCATTTGTAGGTCAGAATAGACGATACTGGCAAGAGTTTACCCTTTCGACTTTTTATACTTTGGCATTGGTGGCTAACGTTATAAACCTTATATCTGAAGGGGAGCCACTACCACCTGACCGATATGTGCCTGTTAAGTTTGGCAGTTCGTGGTCATCAATGCCCTGGGGTATTGCCTATAACGATAAGTTCCTGGCACCGAGATTACCCTGGAATGGTAGGAATAACCAACCTCTCTACCTTGATATTGTAGGGCAGATGGACACATTCCTTAGATGGATATTAGACCCAGCCAGTGCTTTAACAGCCCGTGTCAATGTGTTCCCCAGAGCAGTAATGAATCAGGCTCAGGGTAGAGACTTCTGGGGTAGAGACCTCACGGATTGGAAGGATAGGACAAGGCAGGCTTTGGTTGACCTCTTTATGCCTATCGGTGCCGGGAACTTGGTAGAAGCTGGCAGACTGTTATGGCCGCCAGTTGGAGAAGTCTTCCCCGAAGCTGAGGGGAGAATAGGTGTAGTGGGAGCATTGATACAGGCTACAGGATTAAATGTCAGGGCACAGAATACATTAGATATGCTTGACAGATACGCCAGGGGAAGCGGTTTACTCAAGGCAGACGGGACTCCAGTTCAAAGCTGGAGTGACCTTGAACCTCATCAGAAAAAGGAGTTTGCTACAAATGAGGAGCTACAGACCGAGTTAGGTTTACGGAGCGTGGCATCTGTTGAGAGGAATTACCCTGGGTCTTTAGGGTTCTCAAAACTGGATGAGTTAGACCAGGAAAGAATTACTAGGGGTGAGGCGTTAATAGCTGAACTTATCGGGGCTCTGGAAAGCAAGGAAAGAGGGGAGCGATTTGATGTAGCCCGTGATTTCAGGGTGGAGGTCAGTAGACTTAAAAGGGAAATAGCTAACAGGAAGTCCCAGGTAAATAAGGACTTTGAACTATTTAAGGATACTGGTATTTTACCAGACGACCCGAACAAACGAGCCTTAGTTGAGTATTATAATATGTATGACAAAGCCTTAAAGCCTTCTGGGGTTATGGACTGGGAGAAGGTTGATGAACTTGAAGCAGAGTTAAGAGATAAGTGGACTATCGGGCAGGAGGATTATGTAGATAGGAATATAGGACTTACTGACTGGGGCCCGCTAATGCAGGAGTTCATTGATGCACAACGCACTTTAAGCGACTCTGGTTACTATGATGCGGAGGCAAGGGATAGACGGGTGTTCAGGTATTTACATCCAGAAATAGAGGAGATAATCTCAGGTAAGTTTTACAATCAGAAGCCGATTGAGGAAGAGGCAGAAAAGATAAGCCTGAAATGGAACGATGTTTACCGGCAGTTTGAGGCTGTCAAGGATACATTCAAGGAGATGTCGGATGCGGAGCTAAACAAGTTGCCCTCGCCAGAAGGTATCTCTGCTGAAGACTGGACAAAGATGAACCCTGATAAGAAGCAAGATGCTCTTATAGATTTTGGCAAAGAGACCATCTACAATGAAAACCCTGGCTTCTGGGAGGATGACCAAAAGAGGGATGCTTGGAATAAGGGCTTTGGTGAGACTTTGATACAACTTTATACAGATAGGGCAGCGCTGGTCAGGGAGACCAGTCCAAACAGTCCAATAGTTAAAGTGTTTATGCTTGACCATCCTGAGTTATACGAGAAGGGTTTGGAATTAGAGGTTTGGGAGAAACCTGACACACCTTGGAATGAACCCGTCCTTCGTATCAGTGCAAAGTGGGCAGTAGAGGATGAGGAGTATGATGCGGGAATCCCCGAAAGGTTCGTGAATATTGAGAATCCCGACGCAAGAAACGCAGCGATTGCCCAAGCCAGGGAAGAATACTACGCTGCTCTCCCTGAATACTACAAGGATGTTTACAGAAGAAAAGCCTACAGTATAACGGGGCCAAAACCAGACTACGGGAAGTTCCCCGATAACTTGGTAGAAACCTATGTAGATTACTACACTAACCCTGACTTGAAGAAACCCGACTACCTTGATGAAGGTGACTTATGGTATGAGGATGACTGGTGGCTAATGGAACACGCAGACTTTGAAGACACTATGGTGGGCCTGGGTGAGTGGAAGGAAAAGAGAGACCTTAGTAAAGTTCCTACCCGAAAGGTATTCCATCAGTATCAGGTATATCTTGCCTTACCCAGAGGGACTCAAAGAAAGGCATATCGCTTGAAGTATCCTGAATTTGATGCTTGGCTGGTACTGAAATTTGACTATACACCGGCTACCCAAAGCCGATATTACCCAACAATGGAGGAGAGATGGGAGGAACTAGCTGAGGATATTGTTAGCGGTTTAGAGAGAAGCAGAGGTTTAACAAGGTAATTAAAATACGGAGGTAAAGACCATGGTAATGGAGCCCAAGACCAATCCAACGGATGCAGTGGTTGACGATGAGGTTGATGAGACTGTCGTTGATATGCCTTCTGAGGAGACGAGTCAAAAGGATTCAACTGAACCAGTGATGCTGACCAAGGAGCAGGCGGACAAACTTTTTGATGAGAGACAGTCTAAGCTGGACAAGCGGATATTCCAACTGGAGCAAGAGGGGCAGAAGACTACCAAGGCACTTCAAGCTGCTGAGGCGAGAGCCAATGCACTGGAAGGGGAGGCTCTGGAAGCCCGTAAGAGGGCTGACAAGGCAGAGCTTGAGTCCCTCGGTGATTCCCCTGATGCTCGTAGCCTCTTTGAGGCACGGGTAGCTCAAAGGGAAGCTACGGCTAAACTTGAGAGGGAAAAGGCTGAGTGGGCAGAAGCTGTTGAAGAGGCGAAGCAGTACAAGATAACCAAGCTCGCTGATAATATAGCTGCTGCTGACCCCGACCATCCAGTTGATTCATCTTTGCTTGTCACGCTGACGGACGGCTCAAAAGAAGCTATGGAGAGATTGGCTAAGGTTCTACCCAAGAAAGAGCCGGGGGATAATATCCCTAACCTAACCAAGCCTCCGAAGCCTGATTCTGGTAGAGGGTCTGGTGGTTCAGGACCCAGGACTGTCGAGCAACTGGATAAGTTAGCCCGTGAAGACCCAGACGGGTACGCTGAGTATGTTGCCGACAGGAGCAAGAAAAAGTAACCGGAGGTAAACAAAGTGGCAACGACTCTAATCACACCAATCATCGTGGCCAGGGAAGCACTAATAGCCCTTGAGAATAACATGGTGATGGGCAACCTGGTACACCGAGGCTACGAAAAGGAGTATCAAGCAATCGGGGCAACGGTGGTAGTGCGGAAGCCCGCCAGTTTCACGGCAACCGCCTTCACATCAACT
>Ga0180007_10001438_pt1 | contig 32521 bp, 30 predicted proteins | sample MM_PC_MetaG_FD_121122 | JGI IMG/M metagenome (GOLD analysis project Ga0180007, IMG submission 121122) | Groundwater microbial communities from the Aspo Hard Rock Laboratory (HRL) deep subsurface site, Sweden - MM_PC_MetaG | ecosystem: Environmental > Aquatic > Deep subsurface > Groundwater... | reverse complement strand
GATCGCCGTGGTCGACACCGACTGCCACCACGGCGACGGCACCCAGGACATCTACTGGCACGACCCGGACGTCTTGTTCATCTCGCTGCACCAGGACGGCCGCACGCTGTATCCCGGTTCGGGCTTCCCCAAGGACTGCGGCGGGCCAGGGGCGCTGGGCCGCACCATCAACATCCCCCTGCCCCCCGGCACCGGCGACGAAGGCTACCTCATGGTCATGGAGCGCATCGTGCTGCCCATCCTGAAGGACTTTGCGCCGGAGCTCGTGGTCAACTCCGCCGGGCAGGACAACCACTTCACCGACCCCATCACCAACATGAACCTGACCGCCCAGGGCTACGCGCGCATGACCGAGCTGCTTAAGCCCGATCTGGCCGTGCTTGAGGGCGGCTACGCCATCCAGGGCGCGCTGCCCTACGTCAACCTGGCCATCGCCCTGTCGCTGGCCGGGCTGGACTACTCCGGCGTGCGAGAGCCCGCCTATGACGCCGTGAAGCACCGCCAGCGGCCAGACTTGGCCGACTACATCGAGCGGCTGTGCGACACCATCCCCGACGTTTACTTCCACCCGCCCAAGGAAGCCACAGACGGGTTCATCGTGCCTCAAAACAGCGGCGACTGGTTCGTGCGCCACAAAGACATCTACTACGACACCGATGACATCACCGAGGCCCAGACCGAGGAGCTGTTCCTGTGCGGGTCCTGCCGGGGGCTTTTGAAGGTCGTCAGCCGCACCACCAAGAATCCGGCCTGCTTAGGGATCGAGATTCCGCTCGGCGCCTGCGACGCTTGCCGCAGCCTGGGCTACAGCATCTACGAGGAGGCCCAGGTCAAGGAGGGCTACCGGTACGCCCAGTTCATCAACCGCCGCGACCGCGAGTACCAGCGCCACGGGTTCTGACTGAAGAAGAAGCTTGGCCGGGGTCGGCCGGGCTGAGACCAGCCGCCGCTGCCACACGCTCTGGCATCGTTGTTGCTTTAATGCCCTCACAGGACGCCCGCCTTACGAGTCTGCGCAAAAACTTGCGCGAGCGGGCGCCTCAACAGGCAAAAAATGGAGCGCTCACATGAAAGGTGCAAATGTTTTCCTCTCCTTGATGGCCGCGGTCGGCCTCACCGGGCTGCTTATGACCACGCCCGCCCTGGCCAACACCAGCACCGACGAAGCCCTGGGCCGCATTGAGCGGGTGCTGGACGACGTGGAGCAGATCCAGCGCATCATGCGCGACAGGCCAAGCGAGGTCGAACGCGAGCGCGAACGCCTCCACCGCGCCGAACTCCAGCTTGAGCGCGAACGCGTCCACGCCATGAGCATCGCCGCCGGCATCTCCCGCCACCGCGTAGAGCGCATGCGCGCGCGCGGCATGAGCTGGGGCCGGATCGCCCACGAGCTGCGCGTGAGCCCCTTCGTGGTGGGCATCGCCACCGGGCACTACGGCGAGCGCGATTACCGCCGCGGGCACGACCATGACGACGACGAGCGCTTTGAGAAGTGGCACGGCGCGAACCATGGCAAGAAGAAGGGCTGGAAGAACGGCATGCCTCCGGGCCAGGCCAAGAAGCACGACCGCGACTAGAGCGCAGCGCAGGTAGATCAACCACAGGCCGGGGCCCCCTTTTGCTACGGGGCCCCGGCCTTTCCGTTGCTTTGGCCCGGAGGTTGACGCGGCAGTCCGGGAGGAGCAAAATTCCAGGCTGACACCCAGACCCTCCGGAGGCTCCCCCATGCACAAGGTGCTCATCCAGCCCGCCACCTACCAGGACTGCCGCAAAGCCGTGGAGGCAGCGTTCGAGGCCTTTCCGCGCCCGGTGCGCGGCCACAATATCCTCATCAAGCCCAACGTGCTGCGCGGCGGCGTGCCCGAGGAGGCCATCACCACCCACCCGGCCATTCTGCGCGCCGTGGTGGAATGCCTGCTCGACCTCGGCGCCACGGACTTGACCGTGGGCGACAACCCGGGCCTCATGGGCTACGGCGCCAACGAGGCCTGCTTCGAGCTCTGCGGCCTCACCGAGGCCTCTCTCGGCCACTACCGGAACATCGGCCTGGACGCCGTGGAGCTGCCCTTCACCACCCTGGGCGACCCGAACCTCCTGCCCAGGGTCAGCGTGTCGCGCGCGGTGCTGGAGGCCGACATCCTCATCAGCCTGCCCAAGTTCAAGACCCACGGGCTCACCGTGCTCACCGGCGCGCTGAAGAACAGCTACGGCATCCTGCCCGGCGCGCAGAAGGCGCACCTGCACAAGCTCTCGGGCTCGCCGCAGCGCTTCCAGGAGGTCATCGTGGACGTGTTCCGCCTCCGCCCGCCGGACTTCTTCGTGGTCGACGCGGTGGTGGGCATGCAGGGCAACGGCCCGGCAAGCACGGAGCTGCGCTGGATAGGCAAGGTCCTGGCTGCGGACAACGCCGTGGCCCTGGACGGCGTCATCGCACGGATGATGGGCGTGGACCCATCACTCCTGCGCATGCTGACCTACGCCTGCGGCCTGGGCCTGGGCGAGTTCTCGGACGAATCGCTTAAGGTGCTGGGCCAGCTCTCGCCCATCCCGGACTTCAAGCTGCCGCCGCTGGACGGCGGGGCCATTCAGCGCTCCCAGGTGCTGCAGGACCTGCTGGAGGGCAGCATCGTCAAGCGCCCCAAGGCCGACCCGGCCCGCTGCACCGGCTGCGGCACCTGCGTGGCCCAGTGCCCGGCCAGCGCCCTGGCCCTGGTGGACACTCCGGGGGGCCCCCTGGCCGTGGTGGACGCGGCGCTTTGCATCGGCTGCTTCTGCTGCCAGGAGATGTGCCCGGAGAAGGCCATCGCCCTGGTGCGCGAGGAGCCCGGCGGGCAGGCAGGCTCGGGCTGCCCCTGTTCCCACGGAAAGTAGACGGGGACAAGTAGACGGCGGCAAGTAGGCGGGACTTCAATTCCCACCGGCAACGCACAAGGCCGGGGCTCCGCGCGTAACGGGACTCCGGCCTTGCTTTTGCGGGCCTGCGAGTGCCGGGCGGGCTAGCCCAGCTCGAAGGTGGTGATGCCGAACACGCGCCCCAGGTCTATCTCCGGGGCCGGGCCGCGGTACATGCGCGCCGTTTCGAACACCGGGAACATGCCGTGGGCCTCGGCCAGGCGCACGGCCCCGGCATGGGGCACAGGCACGTCCAGGAACACCGGCCCGCCCTTGGCGGACTCGGGCACCGCCTGGCACAGGCCGTGGAACAGGGCGTGGGCCGCCGCGTCGTCGTCGGCGAAAAGCGGCCCGATCTTGCTGCCCACCCCGCAGGGCCGCACCACGCCGAAGCCAGCCAGGCTGCCGCCGCGCCGCAGCCCCAAGGCGGCGTGTCCGGGCGCGCCGAGCCAGGCCCGCAGAAAGGCCTCGCGCCGGGCCGGGAAGCAGCGCCGGTCATAGGCCAGCACCTCGGCCAGGGGGAACTCCGCCAAAGGCGACAGGCCCGCTGGCACGGCTCCACCGGCCTTGCTGCCGGGGCTCAGGGAATTGCCCTGGTAGCGGCAGTTGCGCATGGCCAGCGCAAAGCCGCTTTTGCGGTAGTTGTCCTGCTGCGCCAGCACCGCGTCCAGACCGATGGTGGGGGCCGTGAGCGCGCCCAGGGCGGCGTCCCAGAGGCGATAGCCCAGGCCGTGCCCGCGCAGCTCCGGCACCACGATGTACAGACCCACGAAGCCGAAGTCCGGGCCTTTTGCCTCGTCCGCGTAGCGCACGGCGGAGATCGTGGCCACGGGCCGCCCGTCAAGCAACCCCAGGAAAAAGCCCTCCGGATCGGCCTGCCAAAAGGTTTCCGCATCGGCCAGGCCGGGGTTCCAACCCTCGCCTGCGGCCAGCCCCACGGCAAAGTCTAGCTCGTTTCGCTCCATACGGCGAATGACAAACCCGTTCGTTGCAGTTGTCATGTCCGTCCCCCTCTGGTCCATGTCTTGAAAGGCCTGCTGCGGCTGCCCAGGCCCGTTGTTGTGCCTTGTTGTGGTCGCCAAGCCCCGCGCGGACGCTGGGCCCTGCCCCGGCGCCTCGGCTAGTAGATGATCATGTCCTTCTGGGCCGCGCCGCAAAGGGTCCAGTCGCCGCCAGCGCTCCCGCCCGCCCGCCGCAGCAGCAGGAAATGGCTGGTGCCGGGGCTGGTATGGCGGTGGGCCACGTAGGCCAAGGCGAGGTCGCCGCCTGTGCTGAAGGCCACCCGCGAGAGCAAGGCCAGACTGCTGTCCATGGTGATGCCCGCGCGTTCGCTCGGCCTGGACATCCGGCCCTGGCGCGCGGGGCCGCCCATCACCTCCGGCTGGGCCGCGCCGCCCTTGTCGGACTTGGGCTCCTCCTGCACTTTCAGCCCATATTCGCCCGTGCCGGGCAGGAAGATCTCGTCCGTCACCAGCACCTGTTGCCCGCGCACGGCGTCCCAGGCTTGGCTCAGCTCCAGGGCCTGAGCCGCGAGGTCCTTGTCCGTGCCCTGCCCCCCGCAGCCGCGCAACAGCCCGGCCAGGGAGTCCTTGTGGATGCCTGGGGCGACCAGGGTACGGCCCGCCACGAGGCGCGTCTTGGCCGTGTCCGCAAGGTACTGCATGGGCTGGCCCAAGCCGGGGTCGAACTGCGGCGGCGCGCCCTTATCCGCGCCCTTGTCTTGGCGGCCCGCCAACTCCACCTTGCCCTCGGAGCTGAAAAAGCCCGCCCAGACGGCGCGCTCATGGACCGAAAGTTCCGGTCCGCGCGCACTGGCCTTGAGCTGGGGCCGGAAGCTTCCGGCCAGGCGCTCGAAAACCTGGATTTTGGCCTCGGCGGTGGCCTGCGGAGCCACCAGGGTCAGCACGAAGTAGCCTGCGGTCTGCGGCAGGAGCAACGTGCGCTTGAGGACCGGCACGCTGTCCTCCTGGCCGATGAGGGTACGCTCGCTGCGGCTCTCCGCGCTCCAGATCGGCAGAGCGGAGGGAGCGCCCTGGGCCGGGCTGGACCCGCCCGATATTGGAGCCATGACCGGGGCAGTGGCGTTTGGAGCGACGTGAACCGGGTGCTCCAGGTCATACCGGAAGCGCTCGGCGGTGCGGTGCGGGCCGGGCACGTAGCGCACGCTGATCTGCGTGTAGTCGAGCAGGGCCGCACCCTTGGCCAAATAGAGAAGCTCATAGTCCCCGCCCTGGGCCAGGTTGTCGTGCTCCTGCATGGTCCAGCCCTGGGGCGCGACCAGGCTGAAGGAGCGGCCCTTAGGCTCAAAGCGCTTCTCATGCTCAGGGGCGCTCTGGCGGGCGTGGGGGGCCCTGGCTGCGCCGGAAAGCTCTGCCGGACCGGAATCGTAGGACATGGGCCGACAGTCGGGCTTGACCGTACAGGCCTCGGCGCAGCCGCTCACCCGCAAGGCCGCTGGGCTTCGCTTGCTGGTAGCCTCCCAAGGCTCGCCGATGGGCCCGGAGTTTTCCACCGCAGGGACAGCAGGCGTGCGTTTCAGGCAGGCCACGGCGCAATCCGTGTCCACTGTGCCGCAATGCACCGGGCAGTCCCTGAGGCAGGGCCGCAGGCAGTTCTCCCCCCCGTCCTTGTCCAGGGTGGGGCAGGCGCTCAGACAGCGCCGCAGGCAGGCCTCGGAGGTGGCGGCCAGCGCGCTTCCCGCCAGCACAGGTTGGAGACTTACAGCCAGAAGACTGACGGCCAGAAGGCATACGGACAAAAGGCAGCCGGACAAAAGGCTGGCTGGCGCGGGCCGGACGGAGCGAGGAACAAAGCGGCAGGTGAAAGACATGGACGCCCTCCGGCAGTGGTGCTTCCTGGTTCAGGACTATTGGCTCGGGGTGCGGGCCAGGCGCAGGGCGCGGACGAGATCCTCGGCAGCCCGGAGCGGGTCGGCGGCGGAGCACACCGCAGAGACCACGGCCACGCCGTCTGCCCCTGCGCCCAGCACCTCACCGGCGTTGCTGGCATCGATGCCGCCGATGGCCACCAGCGGGCGCGCCGTGGCCCGGCGGGCCTCAGCCAGCCCGCCCAGGCCCCAGGGCGAGGTCAGCTCCGGCTTGGTTGCCGAGGGATAGATGGGGCTCACGCCGTAATAGTCCACGTCCAGGCGCTCGGCCTCGCGGATGTGCTCCAGGCGCTCCACGGACAGCCCGATAAGGGCGCTTTGGCCCAGCAGGTGCCGCGCCAGCTTTGCGGGCATGTCGTGCTGGCCCAGGTGCACCCCCTGCGCGCCCACGGCCATGGCCGCGTCCACCCGGTCATTGATGATCAGCGGCACCCCGAAGGGCTCAAGCAGGCCTTTGAGCGCGCGCGCAAGGTCCACCAGGGAGCGCATGTCCAGACGTTTCTCGCGCAACTGGACCATGGTCGCCCCGCCGCGCACGGCAAGGCCCACCACGTCGAGAACACTTTTTTCCCCGCACAACCTCTGGTCGGTCACCAGGTACAGGGTGGGATCAAAGGCCGGGCGGTTGCCGAAGCGGGCGTCCTGGGACATGCCTAGCTCTCCACCTTGAGGCGCTGGCGGATGTCACCTTCGCCCATGGCGTAGAGGGCGTCGTAAAAATACAGTTGCAGGGTGCCCGGGCCGGAGGCTCTTTCCGCAGCCATCTCGCCCGCCACCTTCATGACCACGCAGGCGCCCAGCGCCGCCTCGAAGGGGTCCGGGTTCACCGCGGCGAAGGCCCCGCACAGCGCCGTGGCCGTGCAGCCCAGGCCCGTGACCCGCGGCATCAGCGCGCTGCCGCCGAGCACCCGGGCCTTGTCCTGGCCCGCGCAGACGATGTCGACCTCGCCGCTGACCACCACCGCGCAGCCCTGCAACCGGGCCAGGGAGCTGGCGCACGTGGCCGCGTCGTCGGACTTGGCCGTGCTGTCCACGCCCTTGGTGGCTCCGCTGCTGCCAGCCAGGGTCAGGATCTCCGAGGCGTTGCCCCGGACGATGAAAGCCTTGTTCTTGGCCAGGAGCGCAAGGGGTGTCGCCGTGCGCAACCGGCTCGCGCCAGCGCCTACAGGGTCGAGGATCACCGGCACGCCCGCCGCGTCGGCCGCGACCCAGGCCGGGTCCATGGCCGCCAGATACTCCGGGGCCACTGTGCCCAGGTTGATGACCAGCGCGCCGCTGAAGGCCATGAGCTCGGCCATCTCGTCCGCCGCATGGCTCATGATGGGCGAGGCCCCGATGGCCAGGAGCGCGTTGGCCGTGGTGTTGGTCACGACATAATTGGTGATGCTGAGCACCACCGGGTTTTTGGCGCGGATGGCCGCGAGGTCGCGCAGGATATTCTCTGCGAGGGCGGCAGGGGCGTTGGTCATTATCGTTTGCTCCTTGGAAAAGTGCTTACCCGCAGATTCGCTTTCGTGGGCGTGATTGTCAAGGGCATCCGCCCAGGGCGCCCGTGCCGGGGCTTGATCTCACAGGGCCCTGAGCCTAGAGTGCGCGGACAAATCGCAATACGTGAAGGAGAACCCCATGCCCCAGTTCGCCGAGCGCATGCAGGGCGCACAGCGCTCATTCATCCGCGAGATATTGAAAGTCACCGCCGACCCCACGGTCATCTCCTTTGCCGGGGGCCTGCCCAACCCGGCCAGCTTCCCCGTGGACGCGATCAAGGCCGCGGCCAATGCCGTGCTTACCGAGTCCGGCGCATCTGCCCTGCAATACTCCCCCACCGAGGGCTACCTGCCCCTGCGCCAGTGGATCGCGGCCCGCTACCGCGCCAAGAAGGGCATGGACGTCGACCCCGCCGACATCCTCATCACCACCGGCTCACAGCAGGCGCTGGACCTGGCGGCCAAGGTGCTGGTCAACGCAGGCGACCCCGTGGTCATCGAGAAACCCGGCTACCTGGGCGCCATCCAGGCCTTGTCGATCTTCCGGCCCAACTGGCGCAGCGTGCCCCTGCACGACGACGGCCCGGACCTTGAGGCGCTGGAAAAGGCGCTGAGCGGGGCCAAGCTCTTCTACGCCGTCACAAGCTTCCAGAACCCGTCGGGCCTCTCCTATTCCGAGGAAAAGCGCGCCCAGGTGGCCGAGCTCTTGCGCCACCGCAAATGCTTCTTCCTGGAGGACGACCCCTACGGCGAGCTGCGCTTCGCCGGGCGCGACCTGCCGCCGGTGTACGCCCAGCGTCCGGAGCACTCGCTGTTGCTCGGCACCTTCTCCAAGATCGCCGCGCCGGGTTTCCGCCTGGGCTGGATCGTGGCCAAGGGCGAGGTCATGGAGCGGCTGGTCATCGCCAAGCAGGCCGCAGACCTGCACACGGGCTCGCTTGACCAGATGATCGTCGAGCGCTTCCTGCGGGACAACGACTTCGAGGCGCACGTGCTGCGCATCCGCAAGCTATACGGCGGCCAGTGCCAGGCCATGCAGGAGTCCATAGCGCGGCATTTCCCCAAGGACGTGCACGTGACCCGGCCCGAGGGCGGCATGTTCCTCTGGGCCACCCTGCCGGAAGGCGTCTCGTCCATGGAACTCTTGAAGCTGTCCGTGGCCGAAAAGGTGGCCTTCGTGCCGGGCGAGGCCTTCCACGTGGACGGCACCGGCGACAACACCCTGCGGCTCAACTACTCCAACGCCGACGCCGCCACCATCGACGAGGGCATCCGCCGGCTGGCGGGCTGCATGGAAGCCTGCCGGGGCGGAAAGTGCGCGGCCAAGGCGGGCGCGCAACACGGCGGCCAGGGCTGAGGGCCATGCCCGCACCGTCCGGCCATACTGCCCCGGGTCCGCTGCTCCGGCAGCTGGGCCGCCTCTGGGGCATGGCCCTGGCTGCGGTATGGGCCTACAAGGTGCGCTCGTTCTTCGTCATCCTGGGCGTGGGCTTCGGCGTGGCCTCGCTGACGCTCATCGTCACCGCCGTGGACGGGGCCGAGCGCAAGGCCGTGGAGATCGTGGAGTGGTTCGGCCCGGACGCGGCCCTGGTCTTTGGCGGCAACTTCAAGAAGCAGGCCGTGGGAGCGCGCACCAATACCCTCACCCAGGACGACATCCGGGGCATCCGGCAGTCGCTGCCGGGCGCATACCTGGTGGTGCCCATGCGCGCCAAGTCCGACGTGCCGCTGCGGCACCTGGACGCCTCCGTGCAGGGCACAACGGTCATCGGCGCAACCGAAGGCTACGCCAGCGCCTGGAACTGGCCGCTGGTGGAGGGCCGCGACCTCTCCGAGGAGGATGTGCGCCTGGGCGCGAGAGTGGCAATCCTGGGCGACAAGCCCGCGCGCGAACTCTTTGGCGACGCCTCGCCCATCGGGCGCACCTTCCTGGTCGACAAGTTCCAGGTCCAGGTCATCGGGAGGCTCAAGTACCGGGGAGCATCCGGCGGCGGCGGCGACATCGACGACCGCATCATCATGCCCATCACCACCCTCACCGCGCGCTTCAACATGGACCGGCACACCTTCCGGGCCATGCGCATCAAGTTCCTGGAGCCCGCGCGCATGGTCGCCCACACCGAGAACCTGCGCTCGTTTTTGCGCATGACACACAAGCTTTCGCCCGGCCAGGACGACGACTTCAGCATCATCACCGCCGATGAGGTGCTGAAGTTCCTCTCGGCCTTCAAGGGCGGGCTTGTGGCCTTCCTGGGCGTCACCGCAGCCAGCGCCATGACTGTGGGCGGGTTCGTGCTGGCCAACCTGTTCTCCATCAGCGTTTCTGAGCGCAGCCGCGAGATCGGCCTCAAAAAGGCCGTGGGCGCGACAAGCCAGGCCATCCTCACGCAGTTTCTCCTGGAGGCCGCCGTGCTGACCGCTGTGGGCGGGCTGGTGGGCCTGGGGCTGGGCCTGGGGCTGGGCCAGCTTTTGACGCGCCTGGGCATGCTCCAGATATTATTCTCCTGGAAGGTGTTCTTTCTGTCTCTGGCCAGCGCGGTGGGCATCGGGGTGGTGTTCGGGCTCAAACCCGCGCGCCAGGCCGCCGGGCTGGACCCCATCGCGGCGCTTCGCGGCGAGGGCTGAAAGGGCCTGGCGAGATTTTTTTGCAAAAACCGTTTGACAGCCGGGGCTGCTCGTGGCAATGCATTTTCTCCGTGGCGGGCAGCCACCAGAAGCGCACCGGGCCAGATCCCGAAACGCGGCTGGAAAAGGCGCTCTGTTCCCTCCGGGCGGATAGCTCAGCTGGAAGAGCATCGGCCTTACAAGCCGGAGGTCACAGGTTCGAGCCCTGTTCCGCCTACCACGGTTTACATAGTGCGGAGTGGTAGTTAAGTTGGTTATAACGCCGGCCTGTCACGTCGGAGGCCGCGGGTTCAAGTCCCGTCCACTCCGCCAGCACGCAACAAGGGTCGAACTCGCAAGGGTTCGGCCCTTTTTCGTTGTCAGGGATTGCGCACAGACAGGCGGCAGGCGCTTGAGCCCGCACAGCCGAGGCTACAAATACGCCGGGACCGGGCAGGCGTTGGAGATGTCCTTGGCCGTGGTGACCACCAACACGGTTCCATGGACCTTGATGACGTGCGCGAAAAGCAGGCAGGGGATCACCTTGCCGCTATGGTGGCGCATGTCCGCCCCAAAACAGCTCACGACGGCGTGCTTGCCCAGGAGAGTCAGGAACTCGTGGCGGCGCTCCAGGTCCACCCAGAGGTTGATCGCACTGCCGGGCTTGCCGAGGATATCCTCCCGCGCCAAGCCACAGGCCTTGCAGAAGGCCTCGTTGGCCTCCACGAACTCGCCGAAGATGGTGGTAACGCAAACCAGCTCCGGGCTGGAGTTGAACACCGCCCGCAGCAGTTCTTCGCTCCTGCGCACGGCCTCCACTGCCACCTGCTCATCCAAGATGCTGTCCATTTCCCCAAGGCTGTCGAGCATTCCACCTCGCTTTGGCCGTGTCGATATATGCTCGTTAATGTTACCTTTTCAGGCTGCGCAAGGTCAAGCCGTAATGATCATTTCTGGGAATGACATGTCTGCGGATGGCTCAGGCCAAGTCACCTTGGCCGCCGCGCTGCCGGCTGCGAAAGCGCCGCCTGGAGGGGGGAGGTGAAGGGGCTAGTGTTGCAAAAACCTTGTCAGCGCCGTTTCCAGCCTGTCCAGGGCCACGGTGGTGTCCAGGCAGGGGCCGAAGGGGCGCTCGTTCAACACGCCGAAAACCGGCAGGGGGTAGGCGTCCTGGATGCCGCTGGAGAGGTCGCGGTAGCAGGCCACGGCAACGATCACCTTGGGCCGCTTTTCCACCACGATGCGCCGGGCGATGGTGCCGCCCGTGGCCACGGCCAGGTGCACCCCGTACTTGTCGCGCAGGTCGAGCAGACCGGTGATGGGGCACTTGCCGCAGCGCTTGCAGTTGTCTACGTCGTGGGTCAGGCGCATCTCGCAGCGGCTGTTCTGCAAACAATGCGGCACAAGCAGCAGGATGCGCCCGGCCGGAAAACGCCCCAGCTCGCGCAGCACCATCTCGTTGTTGACCTTGATGAAGGAAGTGTGGATGTCCTCCTTGGTGAAGCCGAGCATGCGCCCCAAGAGGCTCATCATGGGCACGAGCAGCTTCACCGTGACGCCGCGCACGCGCTGACTCAGCGGCAAGGGCCGGGGCAGGACGACGCTCAAGAGCAGGCCCAGGCAGGCCCAGAGCACCAGCAGGAACAGCGCGCCCAGAATCGCGCCCAACACCCAGGGCGCGGAGGGGTGGATGTTGCGCAGGCCCACGTAGGGCACCACCCAGAGCAGCGCCAGAAGCGCGCAGACAAGCAGGCAGGTTCCGGCGATGAGCCCGATGAACAGGCGCTTGCGCACGGGGCCTTGTCCGGTGTTGTCCCGCCCGGTGTTGTCCGATCTGGCGTTGCCCTGTCCGGTGCTGTCCATGCTCGGATACGGTTCCTTCCGGGGCGCTAGCCCTGGCAGACGTTCTTGAGGTAGCCGCAGGCGAAGGCCGTGGCGTCTTGAGGCTTCTTGCCCTGGGGGGTCACGCGCGGGGTCAGGTAGGTCTTGTCCGCGCAGGCGATGGCCAGAAACTTGCTGTCCTGGTCCTCCACAACGCCGAGGATGGTCCCTGGCGCGGTCCCTGGCGGCAGTTCGCCCCCCACCCTGCCCGGTTCAATGGTCAGGGTCAGCGTCTTGCCAGAGGGCTGCCTCCACTCGAAATACGCGCTCGGCCAGGGGTGCATGGCCCGGATGCGGTTTTGCAGCGTTTGCGCCTCCGCGTTCCAGTCGATGCGGCCCTGATCCTTGGTGAGCTTGGGTGCGTAGGTCACGCGCGCCTCGTCCTGGGGCATGTTCAGCAGCCGCCCCTGGGGCAGGCGCGTCAGGGCCTCCAGCAGGGCGTCCGCGCCCATTTCAGCCAGCTCGTCGTGCAGGGTCCCGGCGTGGTCGGTCTCGGCGATGCGCAGGGCCCGCTGGAGCAGGATCGGCCCGGCGTCGAGCCCCAGCACCATGCGCATGATGGTAATGCCGGTGGCCGCGTCCCCGGCCTCGATGGCCCGCTGGATGGGCGCGGCCCCGCGCCAGCGCGGCAAGAGCGAGGCGTGCACGTTGATGGGCATGAGCTTTGCCGCGTCGAGCACGCTCTGGGGCAGGATGAGCCCGTAGGCGGCCACCACCAGCACGTCGGCGCCAAGCTCGCGCAGGGCGGCCACGTCGGCCTCGTCCTTGAAATTAAACGGCTGGCGGACTTCGACGCCCTTCTCCAGGGCTGCCAGCTTCACCGGCGAGGGCTTAAACTCCTGGCCGCGCCCGCAGGGCCGGTCGGGCTGGGTGTAGGCGGCCAGCACCTCTGCGCCGGGCCAGCCAAGCAGCGTACGCAGGATCACCGCCGCGAAGTCCGGCGTGCCCATGAAGACCACGCGCAGGGGCGGGCTGGGCAGTTCGTCCAGGCGCGGGTCCCTGGGTCTGGTCTCGTCGAAGTCTAGTCCTTCTTCCATTTCTTGACCTTGGTGTCGTACATGGTGCGCTTCAGGCGGCTGGCGTGGTTGACCAGGGTCTTGCCCTCCAGGTGGTCGCACTCGTGCTGCAGAATGATGGCCAAGAGCCCCTCGGCCTTGATTTCGATGTCCTCGCCCTTCTCGTTCTGGCCGCGCGCGGTGACGGTCTCGAAGCGCTTGACCATGCAGGTGAAGGTCGGGAGGCTTAAGCAGGACTCCTCGGACTCCTTGCTCCCTGCGCCGTCCACCAGCACCGGATTCAGGATCACCATGGGGTTCTTGCGCTCCTTGGGGCCGGTCTCATCAATGGTGATGAGCCGGATGGCGTGCCCCACCTGGGGTGCGGCCAGGCCCACGCCGTCGCTCTCGTACATGGTCTGCACCATGTCGGCCATGAGCTGCTTGATCTCAGGCGTGATCTCGGCCACGGGCTTGGCCTTTTCGGCCAGCACGGGGTCCGGGTAGGTGCGAACGGCGAGTCGGGTCATTGTGTCCTAGGCCTCATTCTTCTTTTCGTGGGTCTGTTCTGCCGCCGGGGCGTCCTGGGGCTTCTCGCGCAACGCAATTCCCAACTCGCGCAACTGCTTCTTGGCGACGACATTGGGCGCGTCGGTCATGAGACAGGTGGCCTTCTGGGTCTTGGGGAAGGCGATGACGTCTCGAATCGACTTCGCGCCCGTCAGGATCATGATAATGCGGTCCAGGCCAAAGGCAATGCCGCCATGCGGGGGCGCGCCGAATTTCAGGGCCTCGATGAGGAAGCCGAACTTCTCCTCAGCCTCGTCGTCCGCGATGCCCAAGGCCTGGAACATGGCCTTCTGGGCGGCCGGGGTGTGGATGCGGATGGACCCGCCGCCGATCTCGGAGCCGTTTAAGACCAGGTCGTAGGCGCGGGCAAGGGCCCCGGCGGGATCAGAGGCGATGGTGTCCATCTGGCCGGGCTGGGGCGAGGTGAAGGGGTGGTGCTTGGCCACCCAGCGCTTGTCCTCGGCGTCGTACTCCAAGAGCGGGAAGTCCGTGACCCACAAGGGCGCAAAGGCCTTCTCGTCGATAAGGCCGAAACGCTCGCCCACCTTGAGCCGCAGGTTGCCCAGCGAGGCGTTGGTGACGTCTTCGGGCGCAGCCTGGAAGAACACGATGTCGCCGGGGACCATGCCCAGGCGCTCGGCCAGCTTGGCCTTCTCGTCGTCGGAGAAGAACTTGACGATGGGCGACTGCCACTCGCCGTCCTCCTTGACCTTGATCCAGGCCAGGCCCTGCGCGCCGTAAATCTTCACGAACTCGGTGTAGTCGTCGATCTCCTTGCGCGAGAGCTCCAGGCCCCCGGGCACGCGCATGGCCTTGAGGCACGGCGCGTTGGCAAAGACCTTGAACCCGCCGCCCGCGAAGATGTCCTTCACGTCGGCCAGGCGCAGCTCGAAGCGCACATCCGGTTTGTCCGAGCCGTACTCGTCCATGGCCTGCTTGTAGGTCATGCGCGGGAAGCTTGCGGGAAGCTGAGCGCCGATGGTCTCGCTGAACAGGGTGCGCACCAGGCCCTCGGCCATGCCCATGACCTGCTCCTCGTCCGGGAAACTCATCTCGATGTCGATCTGGGTGAACTCGGGCTGGCGGTCGGCGCGCAGGTCCTCGTCGCGGAAGCACTTGACGATCTGGAAGTAGCGGTCCAGGCCGGAGACCATGAGCAGCTGCTTGAAGATCTGCGGGCTCTGCGGCAGGGCGTAGAACATGCCCTGGCTCATGCGGCTGGGCACCAGGAAGTCGCGCGCGCCCTCAGGCGTGCTCTTGGTGAGCACCGGCGTCTCGATCTCCAGGAAGCCCAGGCCGTCCAGGTAGCGGCGCACGCTCTGGGCGGCCTTGTTGCGCAGGATGAGGTTCTTGGCCAGGCGCGGGCGGCGCAGGTCGAGGTAGCGGTACTTGAGGCGCAGCATCTCGGCGGCGTCCACGCGGTCCTCGATGGGGAACGGCGGGGTGTCGCTGGTGTTCAAAAGCTTCCAGTCGGTGACGTAGACCTCGATCTCGCCGGTGGCCATGCCGGGATTGGCCATGCCCTCGGGGCGTGCGCGCACGATGCCGCGCAGGGCGCAGACATACTCGATGCGGATGGCGTGGGCGCGCTCATGCGCCTCCGGGGCGACCTCCGGGCTGAACACGGTCTGGGTCAGGCCCTCGCGGTCGCGCAGGTCGATGAAGATGAGCCCGCCGTGGTCACGGCGGAACTGCACCCAGCCCATGAGGGTGACTTCCTCGCCCAGGTTGGCGCTCGTCAGCTGGTTGCAGTGGTGGCTGCGCTTCCAGCCGCCCAGGTCCTGGATGACCCGGTACTCGTCGTAGTCGCGTTCTTCGCCAACGGTGCTGGTCTGGTCGGTCATTGTGGTTCCTTTTCGAAAACGAACTCGCCGGAAGTGGCGGAATATACCTTGTATTTAGTCGAAAGCGGCGATGTCGAGCTTGAGCTGCTCACCGTCTTCCATGTCCTTCACCGTCACCTGGCCGTTGTCCAGCTCGTCTGCGCCGATGATGTAGCACTTGCGCGCGTTTATGCGGCCCGCGTGGCGCAGGCGGCTCTTCATGCTGCCGCTGGTGTAGTCGCACTCGCCGGTAAGCCCGCGCAGCCTGAGCTTGTGCGCCAGCAGGAGGGCCGTGTCCACCGCAGCCGTGCCCTCGCGGGTATCGGTCACGGCCAGGAAGAAGTCCGGGCGCGGGGCCTCGGGCTTGTCCATGAGCATGGCCAGGCGCTCCATGCCGCAGGCAAAGCCCACGCCAGGGGCGTCCGGGCCGCCAAGGAGCTGCACCAGGCCGTCGTAGCGGCCACCGCCAGCCACGGCGGTCTGCGCGCCGATGGCGCCCGACGTCACTTCGAACGTGGTGCGCTGGTAGTAGTCCAGCCCGCGCACCAGACGCGGATTGAGCGTGTACTTGAGCCCGGCGCGATCCACCAGGGAGAGCACGGCGGCGAAGTGGCCGCGGCAGCTTTCGCAGGTGTGCTGGCCGATCTCCGGGGCGTCCTTGACCAGCCCCTTGCAGGCCGGGACCTTGCAGTCCAGCACGCGCAGGGGGTTGGTGTGCATCCTGCGGCGGCAGTCCTCGCAGAGCGAAGCAACGTCCAGCGCCTCGAAATATTTGGTCAGGGCGGCGCGGTAGTCCGGGCGGCACTCGCGGCAGCCGAGCGAGTTCAGCTCGAAGCAGAGCTCCTGCAAGCCAAGGCTCCGCAGGAAGTCCTCCAGCATGAGGATGACCTCAACGTCGGCTTGCGGCTCGGGCGAGCCGATGAGCTCGGCGTTGATCTGGTGGAACTGGCGCATGCGGCCCTTTTGCGGGCGCTCGTAGCGGAACATGGGGCCAAAGGTGTAGTAGCGGGCAGCGCGGCCCTGCTCGAAGCCCCCGGCCTCGATGGCGGCGCGCAGCACCCCGGCCGTAGCCTCGGGGCGCAGGGTCAGGGAGCGGTCGCCGCGATCGGTGAAGGTGTACATCTCCTTGCCCACCACGTCGGTGTCCTCGCCGATGCCCTTGGCGAACAGCTCGGTGCGCTCCAAAAGCGGGGTGCGCAGCTCGCCGAAACCGAAGCGGGAGAAGACCTCGCGGGCTGTGGCCTCCATGTGCGTAAAGCTGCGGGCGTCTTCGGGGAACAGGTCGGCAAAGCCTTTTATTTTCTGGATGGCGCTCATGTATTCCAATTCATGTTGAGGTTCCGAAAGGCGGGGAATATACCTTCCGGGAACAGCATTGTCAAAACAGCGCATCCACGCGAAACCTTTGGAGGAACCCATGCCCTACGTGAACATCCGCATTACCCGCGACGGAGTCACCGCCGAGCAGAAGGCCGCGCTCATACAGGGCGTCACCGAGCTCCTGCAGACCACGCTGAACAAGAACCCGGCCACAACCGTGGTCATCATCGACGAGGTGGACACGGACAACTGGGGCATCGGCGGCGAGAGCGTGACCCTGCGGCGCAAGGCCGGGAAGTAGGTAAGATCAGCCCAGGGGCTTCCCGCTACTGCCCTGCCCCCATGTCCCTGCGCGCGGCAGCGACACCGACCACAAGCACCGCCACGAGGATGATCGCCGTGGTCAGGTCGAAGTAGATGGTCAGCACTGCCAGCATGAGTACGGCGGGCGGGATGTCCTTCAGGGACACATGGCTCCACATGATCGCTCCAAAATGGCCAGGGCGCTTGGTTGTTGTTGTTTCGTTGTCGCCGTCCTTGTCGCCACCCTTCGCGCCCAGTGGATCGACTGGCAGGAGGGGGCGCCGTGAAGCGCCCGGTGTCGGTGTCGTAATGAAAGCCCCGGCCCGGTGGTGGGGCCGGGCCGGGGCGCATGTGCTATGGCGCGAAACCGCCGATGGACCAGGCGACGTAAGCAAGCGTCAGCGCGAGTGCTTTTGGAAAAGCGAGGGGCGCTGAAAGCAGCGACCACCAAGGCCTTGCAGCGTGGCCCTTGTGCAGACACAGAGAACCGAGCAGACATGCGGCCCAGGGCATCCTTCCGATAATCGCACCTGCCGTTCCTGTCATGTCCAGACCGAACATTCGGTAAGGCATGTGCATAGGGATAAGCGCCGCAAGAAAGGCGGCCCCCCCCAGGAGCAGGCTCAGCCTATTCTGTGCAGTACAGCTCATGTCTACTTTCCGAACCACCATAGAGCTCCATCTCGCATTGCCTCTGCCTGGTCCTCTTTGCTGGGTGGCGGCTGCAGCTCCCACTGAGATGAATCCTTGGGCAGAGACTCAAGGTTTCGTACGAGTGTATCGTCGCAATCAGCTTTGCACTGGACAGGGGCTTCGTTGGTGGTGCAATCCCCGTAGCAGAAATCGTGAATGCGGCACTTCTCGTCTGCGCTGTCAGTTGATGGGAGCGGCCCAGGCATCCCCCCGTGCAGGTCAGGGTTCCAGCCGCCGGTCCAATTCTTGCCACAGTAGTTCCCATACTTCGGGCCATCGATCGGGGTGCGCCCTTCACCGCCGAAGTCATAGAGCGGGTCGCCCGCCAGCCCCCACACATCAACCCGATTGACCGGGTCATCGACGCAGTAGCCATACCAGTCCTTGTCGCCACCCTTCGCGCCCAGCGGGTCCAGCGCCGTAAAGCGCCCGGTGTCGGCGTCGTAATCGCGCCAGACGAAGCGCGTCAGGCCGGTGTCCGCATCAAAGAGCCCGCCCGCGAAGCCGATGGGCAGGCTCACAGGCCCTTGAAACCCCCGAAGGGGGTTGCCGAAGCTGTCGTATTGCATGGCCTGTACAACATGGCCGTCTGCGGTGGCAAGGGCCAGCGGCGTGCCGATCTGGTCGGCAAGGATAAAGTACATGTCCTCGCCGTTGGTCAGACCCACCGGGGTCCGGTCTTCCAAGTAGGCGAACATCCGCCACTCGTGGACGTCATGAAATTCCGAGAGCCGTAGCGGGTCCAGCCAGCGAAAGGCCTCCACAAGCTGCCCGTTGACGCGCTTTTCGGTGCGCTGGCCATTTTCATCGTAGAGGTATTGAATTTTGCGTCCGTCCGGCAGATCGACGCACATGAGCAGGCCGCTCGGCTCGAAGTGGTAGTGGGTTTCGGCTTGGCCCTTCGAGGTGGTTTCCACCTTCAGGTTGCGGATGCCAGCCTTGTCGTGCCCGTACTGGGTGTTTCCGGGCTGGCCCAGGCGGTTGTCCGTGAGGTAGGTGTAGCGCCGTTCACCCCGTAAACGCAGCGGGTTGATGTCAGCCAACCTGCGGCCCTGGTGGTCGTTAGTGTAGCACTCGCTGAGCGCGCCGGAGCCGTCGGTGACGCGTGAGAGTCGCCCAGCGGAGTCGTAGGCATAGCGTCGGGTGTCAACGCTGTCGCCAAGGCGTACAACACGCTCGGAAATACGGCCCTGCTGGTCGCGCTTGAGGAAAAGGTGGGGGGCCTGGGGCATGGGGGTCTCCTTGCGGTTGCGCAACGGGCGGGCTGCCCGTCGCAAATGGCCCATTGTACCCCCGGTTTCCGACCTGGACAAAGAACACCCATTATTGGCCGCAAAAAGGACAGAAATACCCGGTTGACAGGGTGTCGGCAATGAGCCCTGACCCTGGCGTGCCCGGCCATAGCCCACAAAAAAAGCGCCCCCTTGCGGAGGCGCTTTCGTTTTGCTGAGGCTGAAGCGGGGCTTAAGCTTCGACGGAGGCGGCGGGCTTCTGGGAAGCGCCGGTCTCCTGCTTCACGTCGGTGGCGATCTTGAACAGCACGGTCACGACCAGCGCGCCGATGGCGTAGATCATGAGCGAGACGATGAGCTCCTTGCCGGTGGGCCAGTAGGGAGTGATGGTCTCAAACGGGGTCGGGTTGAAGCCGCCGATCAAGAGGCCAAGGCCCTTGTCGATCCAGGTGGCGATGACCAGGATGGCCAGCGACCAAGGCAGGAGCTTCAGGTTGTCGCGCAGCTTGGGCGGAATGAGCAGGCACAGGCTGCCGATGCCCAGAACCGCTGCCGTCCACATGAAGGGCACCAGCTCGTGGTGGCCGTGCACGCCCTTGAACAGGTAGACGATGGAGTGCATGTGGCCGGGGATGCCCGAGTAGAAGGCCGTGAACACTTCCAGGAGGAAGAAGAACACGTTCACGCACATGGCGTAGGTGATGATCTTGGCCAGGGTGGCGATGCCCTCGACGTTGGCCTTGAAGGTGGTGACCTTCTGGGTGAGCATGATCACCAGGAGCAGGATGGCCGGGCCGGAGCAGAACGCGCTGGCCAGGAAGCGGGCGGCCAGGATGGCGGTGAGCCAGTAGTGGCGGCCGGGCAGGCCCTGGTACAGGAACGCCGTCACGGTGTGGATGGAGAACGCCCACACGATGGAGACATACGCCAGGGTCTTGGTCCACTTGGGGTGGGGCAGATGCTGGCGGTCACACTCCAGGCAGGTCCAACCCACCAGGATGTTCAGGATCAGGTAGCCGTTTAGGACGACCATGTCCCAGAACAGGATGGAGTTGGGCGTGGGGTACAAAAGCACGTTGAGCATGCGCTGGGGCTGGCCGATGTCGACCACGATGAAGCCCAGGCACATGACCACGGCGCCGATGGCCATGAACTCGCCAAAGATCACGAGGTCTTTGAACTTTTTGTAGTGGTGGAAGTAATAGGGCAGGACGATCATGACGCCGGAGGCGGCCAGACCGACCAGGTAGGTGAACTGGGCGATGTAGAAGCCCCAGGACACGTCGCGGCTCATGCCGGTGATGGTGAGGCCCTGCATCAACTGCATCAGGTAGACGCCGGAGGCCCCCAGGATGATCAGGAGCAGGAACCCGACCCAGACATAGTATTTGGTGCTGCCTTTAAGTGCTTTTTCGAGCATGTCCGCCCCCTAGATGATGTAGTAGACGCCCGGTTCGGTGCCGAGCGCCGGCCTGCGCCGGATGGTGTAGTGCTCGCGCAGGACCTTGCGCACTTCGCTGGCCGGATCGGAGAGGTCGCCGAAGACCAGCGCGCCCTGAGAGGCTTCAACACAGGCGGGCTGCTTGCCGTCGGCCAAGCGGTCCACGCAGAAGTTGCACTTCTCGACCACGCCGCGCATGCGGGTGGGGAAGCTCTTGTTCAGCTTTTCCAGGTCAAGGTGCAGGCGCGGCTCCATGAAGTTGAAGCTGCGCGAGCCGTACGGGCAGGCGGCCATGCAGTAGCGGCAGCCGATGCAGCGGTGGTAGTCCATGGCCACGATGCCGTCCGGGCGCTTGTAGGTGGCCTGGGTGGGGCAGACGCGGACGCAGGGAGCGTTGGTGCAGTGGTTGCACAGAAGGGCGAACTCGCGCTTCTCCAGGCTCTCGTCCATGAAGTTGTTGGGCTGGTCAAAGGACTCGTCGAACTTGGCAGCCCAGATCCACTTGACGTCCTGCTTGCCCGGGATGTCCGGCACGTTGTGCCAGGCGTGGCAGGCCTTGACCAGGGGTTCGATGGCTTCCTTGGTGCCGACCTTCTTGGTGTCGATGACCATGGCCCAGCGTTTTGCCTTGAGCGCCTTTTCGCTGACCTTCTCGGTTGCGCCCGCTCCAGCCGCGATGACGCTCCCGGCGGAGGCAACGCAAAGCCCGGCAGCGGTGAGGCCCGCGAACTTCAGGAAGTTTCTTCTGGTGTGGTTCATTTCTTCAACCCCTCCGGCTGGATGTGGCAATCCCAACAGTAGGGGGTGACCGCAGCGTCATTGTGACACTTGTCGCAGAACTCCGCCTTGTTGGTATGGCACTTCATGCAGGTCTTCTGCAGGCTCATTTCGAACTCTTTGCCCTTGCTGTTCACGTAGACGCGCTTGCCGTCTCGCAGGGCGGAGTCGCGCCATTCGTTGAGGATCTGCATGTGCTTGGTGCGCATGGTTTCCTTGCTCTCGATGCACTCTTTCTCGATCTCAGGCATCTTGAGCTTGGGCTGGGAGTATGCCGCCTTACCCGCGTTGTAGGCCAACGGAGTAAGGAAGATGCCCAGGAAGATCACCAGGCCGGTGATGATTTTGCCGCCGTTGTAGAGTTTCATTCTATTCCTCCTCAAAGCCCGGCAGGGGTTCCTGGCGAAGGTTCACGGTGCGCTCTATCTCGCCGTCGAGGATCAGGGCGTTGGCCACCAGCTCGTGCAGGCCGGTGATCTTGACGCCCGGGGCCCAGTAGTCGGCGAGCGGGATCAGGGTGGCGCGGTCGATGGCGCAGACGCAGGCCATGGTGTTCACCCCGTGCTTTTCCTGCACGTAGGACAGCGCGTTGCCGCGGGGCAGGCCGCCGCGCATGCGGATGTCCATGATCTCGTCGGTGTTCAGACCCGAGCCGCCAGCGCAGCAGAAGGTCTGCTCGCGGATGGTGCCCTGGGGCATCTCGTGGAAGTTCTCGACCACGTTTTTCAGCACGTAGCGGGGCTCATCGAACATGCCCATGGCGCGCGCCGGGTTGCAGGAGTCGTGGAAGGTGGCGATGATGTCCGAGTTGCGGCTGGGGTCGAGGTTCAGCTTGCCGTGCTTGATGAGGTCGGCGGTGAACTCGGCGATGTGCACCATCTTGGTCTGCTTGGCGTTCGCGAACACCGTGCCGGTGATGGGGCTGACCGGGGTCTGCATCTGCGGACCCTGCAGGGAGCCGTTCATGGTGTCCATGTACTGGTTGATGACGCGCCACATGTGCCCGCACTCGCCGCCCAGGATCCACTTGGCGCCCAGGCGGTTGGCCTCGGCGTACATCTTGCCGTTCAGGGCCTTCATGGTGTCGGCGCTGGTGAACAGACCGAAGTTGCCGCCCTCACTCGCGTAGGTGGACAGCGTGTAGTCCAGCCCGATGGCGTCGAAGAGCATCAGGTAGCCCATGAAGGTGTAGATGCCCGGATCGGCGAAGACATCGCCCGAGGGGGTGATGAAGATGACCTCGTGGCCCTTCTCGTTCAGCGGGACATTGAGGCGCTTGCCGGTGATGGTCTCGATGTCGTCGACCATGAACTCGACGATGTCCTTGAAGGCATGGGGCTGGATGCCCAGGTGGTTGCCGGTGCGGGTGCAGTTGGCCACCGGCTCCATGATCCAGTTGATGTTGATGCCGACCAGGTGCAGAAGCTCACGCGCCATCATGGTCACTTCGGCGGTGTCGATGCCGTAGGGGCAGTAGAGCGAGCAGCGGCGGCACTCGGTGCACTGGTAGAAGTAGAGGAACCACTCGCGCAGGACTTCTTCTTCCATGACCCGGGCGCCGGTGAGCTTGCCCAGGATCTTGCCGGCCAGGGTGAACTCGCCGCGGTAGATGGAGCGCATGAGCTCGGCTCGCAGCACCGGCATGTTCTTGGGGTCGCCGCCACCGATGAAGAAGTGGCATTTGTCGGCGCAGGCGCCGCAGCGCACGCAGATGTCCATGAACACCTTGAGCGAGCGGTACTTGCCCAGTCGCTCACGGAAGCCGTTGACCACGATCTCCTTCCAGTTGCTCGGCAACTGCCAGTCGGGATCGGTGGGGTTCCAGGTGCGCGGGTTGCCGAACTGGCCTGGAATCTCGTGAATCAGATACTCCATCTTATCCAGCTTGGCCGGATAGGCAAAGCGGCCGGGGCTCAGGTCATTGGGCGTCTCCATCCAGCCGGTGGCCGGCGGGGTGTAGTTGATGCTCCTGAGCATTTCATCGGGTTTCAGTATCTTCGCCATGTCTTCTCCTCACGGAAAAAGTTTCGTGCTTGTTAGGCCCGTGGTGCGTGCGCCTTGACTAGGCGGCTTCCTCCGGGTTCTTCTCCAGGGGCAATCCGGCCTCGAACATGGGCTCGCGGAACTCATCCTCGTAAGCCTCGTAGCTGTGGGGCTTGATGGCGGGATTGTTCCACGGGTTCTCGTGGTGGTGCATGCGCGTGTCGTTGGGCAGGTTGCGCGTGGGCGAGAGGAACACGCCGCCCAGGTGCATCAGCTTGCTGAAGGGGAAGTACACCAGCAGCGTGCTGACCAGGAACAGGTGCACGTAGAAGCTGACGTCCACGCCCACCGGGGCCTTGAAGTGGAAGGTGGTGAGTCCCATGACGACGTCCTTGATGGCCATGACGTCGACCTTGGCGATGTAGCGCATGTACATGCCGGAGAGCGCGATGGCGAGGATCAGGAACAGCGGGAAGTAGTCGTTGACGAGCGAGATGTAGCGCAGGCGGGCGTCAAACAGGCGGCGCGCAAGCAGGAAGCCGGCGCCGGCCAGGATGAGCAGGTCGGTCTGGTAGAGGGTGGGCGCGTAGATCTGGAAAAGGCTGTCCACGAACTCCACGGCGACGATGACCTGCGGAACCGGCTGCAGGAACAGGCGCATGTGGCGCACCACGATGATCAAAAAGCTGTAGTGGAACAGGATGGCGAAGAGCCACAGCCACTTGTTCGACACGTAGGCCACGATGGGGTTCTTGCCCTCGTCGTGCTTGAGCACGACCTTGGTGTTGCGGAACAACGACCGGAAGGTCACGATCTCAAGAAGCATGCGCATGGCCGTCTGCGGGCCGGTGGAGGGGTTGTCCCACTTGTTCTGCGGAATCCAGTCAAACGACTGCTGCTGGCCGCCGGTGGTGGGGATGCGGAAGGGCACTGGGCTCTTTGCCCAACCGATGACCTTGGCCACGAACCCGACCACAAAGATGATGAATGCCGTGCCGGGAACGCAGTACGCGAAGATGGTCTGCATCTTTGCCGCGCCCGCGCCCAGCGTGGCGATCACCACCAGGGCCAGGACCAGAATGAGGGAATAGATCGCTTTCATCAGCCGTCACCTCGCTTGTTGTTTGGCCGACCCGGCTCCGCAAGCGGACCGGTCATCGCACCCACCATGAGAAATCACTCGGCCTTTTGAGCCGTAACGTCCGAACGCATCAGGTTGGCCCGGCGCACGATGTTCGTGTGCGCACGCTTGACCTCCTCCACGCGCATGCGCTGCACCTGGTCGCGCGCTGACACGTAGAGGTCAAAGGCAATGACCGCCAGGTTGTCCACCCGGGTCTCGAAAGCCAGGAGTTCCTCCAGAGCGCCCTGGGCGGCCAGCTCCTTCATGAATTCCTGGCGCAGTAGCTTCTTGAACAAAAAGACGAAGGAGAGCGCCTGGCTGGGCGCAAAGTCCTGCACCGCGCGGATTTTCACCAGCTTGGTCAGCGCCGCGGCAACGGCCTCGGCGTCGTTCCAGGCCACTAAAAGGGGGATGAGCTCCGAGGCGGTGGTACGGATGGCGTGGCCCACGGGATTGGAGAAGATCTCGCGATTGGCTTTCCACACCGCCTGGGTCTCGGGCGGGTAGGTGCCCAGAATGAAACTGGCCCATTTTTCGGCCAGCTCTTCCGAGCGCTGCGTTATCTTCTGCTCAAGCCCCATTCAGCCCCCGCCGGTTTGACCGGAAAAGAGGACGCCCGTCTGGCTTCTCCACCATGGAAGCAGCCGACTGAACGCCCACGCAAATATTGTGAAAATGCGAACAATGCCCCACGGGTTGTATTCCAGAGTCCCCCCGAAACGTCAAGCCGTTTTGCCCACAAAACCGCTGCCTCTTGGGGTCTGCAAGCGACCCAATCTTGTGCAAATTTCTGCCCAGATATGTGCAGCAGGTTGCGCAAGAACGTCGTCCGCAACGCCTTGGCTTTTGCCAACCATACAGTTTGGCACACTATTCTTGAGTGGCACAAAGATTGCCTATACCAGACCGTGCAGAGAGGGTTTGCACTGCTGGGGACGGAGGTTCCGCTCTTCCACCTCCGTTCCCGGCCTTGCCCTCCACCACCTACCACACGCCAAGGAGCCGACCAGCATGCAGCACAAGCGCCACCCCCAGCCCATCGCCATCGCCGTGCCCGTCCCCCGCACCGCCCCCGGACACCTCGTCATCCTGGCCGCGCTGGTCGCGCTGGCCCTCGCGCTGGCCTCCCTGGCCTCCCAGGCTCACGCCTTCAGCTTCTTCGGCGGCCCCCAGGAAGTCAAAGCCAAGGCCGGAGCCGTGACCCTGCCCCTGTCCGAGGTCTCCGACGGCAAGGCACACTTCTACACTTACAAGACCGGCGGCAAAGCCGTGCAGTTCTTCATCATCAAGAGCAAGGACGGCGTCGTGCGCACCGCGCTCAACGCCTGCGACGTCTGCTACCGCGAAAAGAAAGGCTACTCCCAGGACGGCGAGTTCATGAAGTGCAATAACTGCGGCATGCGCTTCCACTCCAACAAGGTCATGGAGGTCAAGGGCGGCTGCAACCCCTCGCCCATCAGCCGCACCCTCAGCGCCACCAGCGTGACCATACCCGAGGCCGACCTCAAAGCCGGAGTCGCATACTTTTAATGGCACCAGGGGCGCTGCCCCTGGACCCTGCCAAAGGGCCTGAGGCCCTCTGGACTCCCCATTTGGCTGCGGATTTGGCGGCGGTCCCCGCCGCCAAATCCGCAGCGAACAAACGAGGGGGTCTGGGGGGAATCATTCCCCCCAGCGGGGTCAAGGGGCAGCGCCCCTTGCGCCGGAGGCATCTTTCATGAACATCCTGACCATCGCGCTGCGAAACTCCCGCAAGAAGTGGGTGCGCACCTTGCTGCTGCTGCTCGTGTTCACCCTTGGCGTGGTGAGCATCGTGTCGCTCAATTTCGTCTCGCGCGTGGTGGGCGAGGGCCTGGAGAAGAAGCTGGTGAGCTTCGGCGCCAACATCCTGGTCTCGCCCATAAGCGAAAAGCTCACAGTGAGCTACGGCGGGTTCGCTCTGGGCGACATGCTCTTCGACGTGAACTACTTGGACGAGCGCGACACCATCGCGCGCATCGACGCCATCGCCCTGCGCAAGAACATTTCGGTCATCGCGCCAAAGCTCGTGGTCATGGACCGCGTGCAAGGCATGGCCGTGGCCATCGTCGGCGTTCGCTTCGCCCAGGAAAAGCAGCTCAAGAGCTACTGGGATGTGGCGCAGGGCGCCCTGCCCGGAGAGGAGCCCGCCCCGGCAAAGAAGGCGGGGGGCGGCATGCACGCTGCTTCGACTCCGGCCTCGGCCCACACTCCGCCCCCCACTCCGGCCCCCACTCCGGCCCCGATTCCTGCTGAAACAAGCCCTACAGGCCTTGCCCAGGCCGCCATGGCGCCCCTGGGCCTGCCCAAGGACACGTACAGCGGCAACGGCGTGCTGGTGGGCAGCGCGGCCGCGGCCAAGCTGAACCTCAAGCTGGGCGACAAGGTGCCCCTGGGCAAGACGCACATGCTGGTGACGGGCATCCTGGCCCCTACGGGCAGCGAGGACGACAACGTGCTTTTGGCCGACCTGACCTTTGTGCAGAACGCCGTGGGCCGCACGGGCAAGGCCAATTTCCTGGAGGTTGCGGCGCTGTGCTCCGGCTGCCCCATCGAGGACATCGTGAACCAGCTCGGCGCGGCCCTGCCGAATGTCGAGATCAAGACGCTCCGCAACATCGTGGAGCAGCGCATGTACTCCGTGCATTTCGTCAAGCGGCTGATCCTTTCGGTGAGCCTGGTGATCCTGCTCACGGGCTGCTCCATGGTCGGCATCTCCATGCTCTCCGCCGTCAACGAGCGCAAAAAGGAGATCGGCATCCTGCGTTCGCTCGGATTCTCGCGCCGCGCGGTGTTCTCCATCTTCTTCGCCGAGGCCGCCAGCATCGGGCTGCTGGCCGGGGTCGTGGGCTATCTGGCGGGCTTTGCGGTGAGCTTCCGCATCCTGCAGGTGCTGGAGCTGAGCGAGGGCGCGACCCTGTCGTTTGAGCCCCTGCACCTGCTGGCCACAGCCGTGATCCTGGCGCTTTTGACCTCGCTGGCGTCCCTGGTTCCGGCCTGGAAGGCCGCGGCCATCGAACCCAGCGAAGCCCTCGTCACTCTGTAGGAGGCCCCAACATGAACACCGCCGCCACCGCCGCGCCCGACCTCGGGGCAGCCATGAACGCCAGCATTGATCAGGCCCCCATACTGCATGCAGTGGACGTGACCAAGTCATTCACCCAGGACGGCACCCCCACCCAGGCGCTCAAGGGCGTGTCGCTATCCGTCGCGCCGGGCGAGTTCGTGTCCATCGTGGGCCGCTCCGGCTCGGGCAAGAGCACCTTCCTGTCCGTGCTGTCCACCCTGCTCCGGCCCGATTCCGGCCAGCTTACCTACAACGGCTTCGACCTGACTACGGCCAGCGAGGCCGACATCGACGGCCTGCGCCACCGCGATTTCGCGGTGATCTTCCAGTTCCACTACCTCTTGCCCTACCTGACGGCGCTGGAAAACACCCTGCTCCCGTTCATGCGCGGGCTGAAGCCCGTGTCGCGGGCGCAGAAAGAGCGCGCGCGGGAGTGCCTGGAGCGCGTGGGCCTGGCGGACAAGGGGCACCGGCTGCCGGGGCAGCTCTCCGGCGGGGAGCAGCAGCGCGTGGCCATTGCCCGGGCGCTGGTGAAGGACGCGCAGATCCTCTTTGCCGACGAGCCCACGGGCAGCCTGGACTCGGCCACGGGGTCAACAGTGATGGAGCTCCTCAGCCAGATTCACAAGGATGGGCTCTCGGTGGTCATGGTCACGCACAACGAGCAGTACGCGAGCCTGTCCGACCGGGTGGTCAGGATGGCCGACGGGCTGGTGGTGTAGATTCCGGCGAGGCGAGAGAAGGCCCGGACTGCACCGCGGCGCCGAACTTGACGCAGGAGGTCCCCACGGGTATCTTTCGGCATAGAGCTTATTTAAAAAAGAGGTTTTTTTGAGCAGCATCACTCTGGATATTGCCTCCCCGGTTGCTGGCGAAAGCCACGGCCGGTAAGCGCCTCCAGCGCCTGAGCCGCCCTTTCCCTAGGCGACGGCTACCGTTGCGGCGCTTTCTGTCCCGCCCATCTTGATCCCGCCCGGCAGAGCCCGGTCGGCCATCTTGACGTTTGCCCAGCAGCCACCACCCCCTTTGCGCACCCGAGGCACCCTCTGGTCGCGCGCGCCGCTTGCCGTTGCATACATGCCGCAACAGCGACGTCGCCGCCGCGTCCAGAACACCGACACCGCAACAGCGGGCGTTTGGTTCGCCAGACGCCTGCGGGGAAATGCAATGACGCTGCAAGAACTCGGCTACAACACCTGGTTTGAAGAACACGCAGCCCTCCAGAACACCAAGGGCTGCGCCATCGCGCGCATCACCGCCGTTGACCGCGGCTTCTGCCTGGTGCGTGACGCACTGCGCGAAGTGCCTGCGGAATTGTCCGGCAGGATGTCCTTCGGCATCGACAGCCCGGAGCAGCTGCCCTGCGTGGGCGACTGGGCGTTGGTGCGCCACTGTAACAACGACACCTTCGCCATCATCGTCGGACTGCTGCCGCGCAGGACGTTCCTCCGCCGCAGGGCTCCCGGGGCGGGGGCGGGTTGCCAGATGATCGCCGCGAACATCGACCTCGCCCTCATCGTGCAGTCCTGCCAGTTCGACTTCAACCCGAACCGCCTAGAGCGCTACCTCGTGATGGCGCTGGATGGGGGCGTGGAGCCTCTGGTTCTGCTCACCAAGACCGATCTCGTCCCGGAGGAGGAGGTGGAGCGGAAGCTCGGAGTGCTCCGCGCCCTTGCCAGAGGCAAGGCGATGTCCCTCAGCAACGTCACGGGCAGCGGACTGGATGAGCTGCGGCAGCTCCTCGCCCCGGGGCAGACCTGCTGCCTGCTCGGCTCCTCCGGCGTTGGCAAGACCACGCTCGTCAACCGCCTCATGGGCCGGGATGTCTTCGGGACGCAGACCGTGAGCGGCACGGGCGAGGGCAGGCACACAACGACGCGTCGGCAGCTTTGCACCCTGCAGGGCGGCGCGTTGCTGGTGGATACGCCCGGCATGCGGGAACTCGGCATCGTGGGGGCGGAGGAAGGCCTTGAAGCCGGGTTCGAGGACATCGCCGCACTCTCGGCCCAGTGCCGCTACGCGGATTGTCGCCATGGGAACGAGCCCGGTTGCGCCGTCAGGGCCGCCATCGAGCGCGGCGAACTGGCCAGGGAACGCTTTGCGCACCACCTCAAGCTCAGGAAGGAATCCGAGTACAATGCCCTGTCGGCCCTTGATAAGCGCCGGAAGGACAAGACCTTTGGCCGGCTCGTCAAGGCGGTCAAGAAACACATGAGGGATTAGGTCCGGCAACAGGCAGCCGCCATTGGGCGACCACTGCGCAGGAACCAGGGCGAGCCACTTGCGGCTCTCCAAACAACATTGGCGACCCGTTCAGCCTGGGGGTTTTGGCAGGCCTGAAAACCTGCTGAAGGCCCCCAGGCCAAAAGCCCTCGCCAAGGCGGATTCTCCGTCCAGCCTTGCCGTCGGCAGCGGCTTCGAGCGGATCGCCTCGGCGACAATACACCCCCAGCCAGGTCTGCCCCGGCGGGGTCCAGGGGCGGCGCCCCTGGTGGTCACCCTACCCGCTGAACTTCTTGCCAGCGCTGAAGGCCTGGGCAAGGGCCGGGCCCACGCCGTGGTATTTGCTGGAGCCCGGCGAGAAGATGAGCGGCAATAGCCGTGTCAGGTCGATGTTGCCCTCGGCGTCGAGGATGTCGGCGTCGGCCTTCACGTCCAGGATCTCGCCGATGAACTGGGTGTGCGCGCCCAGGTCCAGGGCTTGGAGCAGCCTGCACTCGATGACGAGCGGGAACTCCTCCACGTAGGGCGCGTCCACGAGTTCGCTTCTGACGGGCGTGAGCCCGGTGACGGCGAACTTGTCCGCCGTGGCGCCGCTGACCATGCCCACGTAGTCGGCCTCGTCCACGTGGCGCTCGGAGGGCACGCTGACGGTGAAGGCCTTGCGCGCCATGACGGCGGCGTAGGTGTGGCGCTCCGCGCGCACGGACACGGCCAGGCAGGGCGGCTTGGAGCAGCAGATGCCCCCCCAGGCGGCGGTCATCATGTTGGGCTTGCCTGCGGCGTCGTAGGACCCGATGACCCAGACAGGAGTGGGCTGGGCCAGGGTCTTGGCTCCCAGGGATTGTTTCATGCGGTGCTCCTTTTGAGGCTGGGGTGCTGCGCTGTCAGGGCATTCTGCCGTGGCCCGGCCCGCTTGGCAAGCACACCCGCGAGCAGGCCAGACGCGGCCAGATGCGGCCAGATGCGGCCAAACACAGACCGGCGGGCTACACCCGGATGACCTTGCCCGCCATCTGCAGGCTGGTGACCACGTCGAGCATGTTTGTGGTCTCGCCCACGGCCTTGGCCGCCATGAGGTCGAAGTAGGTCAGGCAGGTGCCGCACACCAGCACCTGGACGCCGTTTGCGGCCAGGGCCGCGAGCTTTTCCAGGCACGGATGGCCGGTGGTGGCCAGCCGCACCCCGCCGTTGACCAGGATGATGCGCCAGAGGCTCGGGCCCAGTTCCGGCAGGGTGGCCAGGAAGTTCAGCATGAGCTTGCCGCCCAGGTCGTCGCTGCCCGCGCCGATGCCCTCAGAGGCGATGAGCACCGTGACCTTGTCGCTGACCGGGGCGGCGGCAAGAACCTCAGCGGCGGCGGCCTGGGCTGCAGCCTCCCCGGCAGACAAGACATGGCCTGCGCGCGTGGCGAAGAGCTCGGTGTGGTCCGGGGCCTCGGCCGTGGCCACGCTGTAACCCTTGGAGCCAAGCAGTCGCAGGACGTTCTCCCGCGCGGCAGGATCGTCCACCAGCACCATGAAGCTCTCGGGCGCGGTCTTTTCGATGAGCTCCAGGCAGCGCATGACCGGGCCGGGGCATGCCAGGCCCTTGCAATCCAGAATGATGTCGGCAGACATTGTTATCTCCTATTTCTGAAATTTAATGTTTCGATGCCAACAGGCCTAGCCGCCCGCTCCCGCCCTGTCAACGGGAGTACAGACTCGCGGACGCAAAAAACCGCCGGAGCAGGGCCGCCTGACCCCGCCCCGGCGGTTTCACATCTGCTCGCCGGGCTACTTGCCCTGATCCCGCAGCGTGAACGCCACCTTGACCAGAGTACCGGCGGAGCGCTTGTAGTAGACCGTGGCATTGTAATGCTGGGCGGGCTCGTAAAGGTCGCGGGCGGTGAAGAGGTCATAAAGCTTGATGGCCAATTCGAGGAGGTCGGAGAACAGGCCGCGCTGTTCGGCCACGGGCACGGCCTGCACCTTGCCGCCGGATTTTTCGATGGCCGACAGCCACTTGTCCAGGCGTTCCGGCAAGGCTTTCATGGACACGGGCAAAGGGAAGAGCACTTCGAAGCATGCGGGCCGCGCGGCCAAGCTGCTGGAAAGCTTGCGGTCAAAGGCTGCGGCGTTGACGTAGAGCAGGGTGGGCCCGGTGGAGGCGGCGTTCTCGGCGTAGGCCTCGCGCACCGTGGTGGCCGCGCTGAGCAGGTCTTTGGCCCTTGCAGCCAAGGTGCCCCAGGCGCCGCCGGTATTGTCGGCCACGATGCCGAGCACAGCCCCGGCCAGGCTGGCGGCGGTGTCTGCGCGGCCTTGGCCCAAGGCGATCTCGGTGAGCGCCAGGGCGGCCTTGCCCGTGGCCTCGGAGTTGGCCGAAGGCCCTTCAAGCAGTTTGGAGAGGCTGCGGCTGGCGGCCTGCTCTTCGTGCGTGGAGTTCTGATCGGCCGCGTAAGTCTCGGCCAGGTCGGCCAACTGGCGCAGGCGTGCGGCGGCATCGGACTCGGCCCTGGCCGGAGCGGCGGCAAGCCACGCCAGCAGGAACAAGAGCAGGGCGGGCACAAGGAACTGGGGCTGCAAACAGTTCGGCTTGAGCATGCGGGCTCCAATCTTCAGAAGGGTATGTGCTGGCAAATTGTAGCTCGGTGGCAAGGGCAGCGTCAATCCTCCGCAAATTAAAAGCTGGCGCAGGAGGGTGTGATCAGGCGCAGAATAGCCTGGCAAAAAAACCGCCGGAGCAGGGCCGCCTGACCCCGCCCCGGCGGTTGTGCTTCGTTTGGTGTCTACAGCCTACTTCAACAGCTCCACAACCTTGTTCACCACGGCAAAGGCATCGGCCACGTAGAGCACGTCGGCCTTGCCCTGGGCCCAGCCGCAGCTGGCGTCCAGGTTGATGGCGCGGCGCTCGCCGATGAAGCGCCAGCCCACCACGTGGGGCTCCTCGCCGTGGCAGCAGGTGGCCAGGCCCTTCTGGTGGCGCGGGGTGGAGCCGGTCTGCCCCACCTGGTGCATGTGCGTCAAAAACGGCAGCGCGCCGCCGTCGCCGCTCTGGTCCACCAGGGACTTGGAGCTGCCAAGCGAGCACTGGGTGGCCGAAAGCAGGCCCAGGATGAGGCTACTGGCCTCGTCCAGGTGCTTCATGCCGCCGGGCTGGGACTTGCCCCAGCCAGCGCCCGCCACCAGCAGCATCTTGGCCTCGGGGCGGATGGTCTGGGCGTCGG